>Ga0075421_100000010_pt1 | contig 136798 bp, 128 predicted proteins | sample SoiMetdeltSBSDD5_FD_75292 | JGI IMG/M metagenome (GOLD analysis project Ga0075421, IMG submission 75292) | Bulk soil microbial communities from a Populus tree surrounding site in Tennessee, USA - Soil MetaG P. deltoides SBSDD5 | ecosystem: Environmental > Terrestrial > Soil > Tree plantation... | reverse complement strand
GGGACCCCGTCAGATAGCGGAGAGACCCATGCACAACGGCATTGCGCTGTCGCTCAGCGCGACCAAACGGGCGCCGTCTCGGAGCGAGGCGCCGTCCGACGAGGCGTTGATCTACCGCATCGCGGTGGGCGACCAGAACGCCATGCGGATCCTGTTCCGGCGCCACGAGGTTCGCCTCTATCGCTTCGTTCAGCGTCTCCTCGGCAACAACGACGCCGCGACGGCCGAGGACATCGTCAGCGAAGTGTTTCTGCAGGTCTGGCGGCAAGCCGCGCGGTTCGAAGGACGGTCCCAGGTCTTGACCTGGTTGCTGGCGATCGCCCGTTACAAGACCCTGACCGCAATCAAGGGCGCACCGGTCGAGCAACTCGATCTCGGCGCGGCGGCGGAGAGTGCCGACCCGGGCGAAGGACCGGAGGCCGCGGCGCACCGCAACGACGTCAGCGTAATCCTGCGAAAATGCTTGGGGCAGCTGTCGCTTGCCCATCGTGAGGTGATCGATCTCGTGTACTACCACGAGCGCACCGTCGCGGAGGCGGCGGCCATCCTCAATGTCCCGCCCAACACGGTGAAGACGCGAATGTTCTACGCCCGCAAGCAGCTTGCGCAACTGCTCGAAGCGGCGGGCCTAAACGCCGCCCAGGCCTGACGCCAGGGTCGGGCCCGCCGCTCCCATTGCCGTTCCGCAGGCAATGCGAGTGCGCCACATCGCCGCCATATGGCTGCCCAACAATGCGTCGCGACCGCGGCCTTGCCACGGGCGCCACGAGGGGCGATGCGGTTGGACAGGAATGATTTTCTGGCCCAGGCGGCGCGCCTGGGACCAGCGCGGAAGGATGCGGTCGCGTGGGTTGGGCTTGCGGCCGCTTACGCGGGCCTCGCAGCCTTGAACCTGCAGGTCTCCGCCCTCCCTGATGCCGTTGCGTTCTCGCCTTCGACCGGACTGGTGTTTGCGGCCGCGGCGCTCTGGAGGGCGCGGGTCTGGCCGGTGGTCCCTGCCGGCGGCGTTTTGGCCTATGCGGTCGGCGAGGCGCCCCTCGGCGTGGTGACGGTACTCGCGCTGATCAATACGCTTCAGCTCGTGGCGGCCGGTTTGCTGTTCGACCGGTTTTCGATTCGACGCGATGCGTTCGATACCCCCGCGGGTGTCGGCAAATTCGCGCTCATCGCCTGTCTGCTGGCAGCCGTTGGCGCAACCGTCGCCGCTGTCGCGTTGCAATTGCTCGGATATGCCGACTGGAGCGACTTTGGATCGGCTTGGCTGAGATGGTCGATCGGCGACCTGGCCGGCGCTCTGCTGGTTGCTCCCATTGTCGTGCTGCTGGCGCGGCGCCGAATGGCCCCGGTGGAGCGCCCGCGCCTACCGGAGTTCGCCGCGACGCTACTGGCGGCGGCGGCGGTCGGCCTCGTTCTGACCCCGCTCGGCGACGTGCCGCACCGGGCAGCGCTGGCATTCCTCGTGCCCCTGCCGGTGCTTTGGGCCGCGAGCCGCGGCGATCAGCTGACCAGCACACTCGCCGCATTGGTCATCGCATCGTGCGCCGTGTGGGGCGGGCTCGCCGGAGAAAGCCCGTTCGGACCCTCCGCCGAGGCCTTCTGGCCGCTCGCGATGCTGCTGGTGGCGGTCGCGCTGCTTGCCCTCCTGCTGAGCGCCCATGTGGCCGTGGGAACGCGCGAGCAAGGTCGCCTGCAAGCACACCTTGATGAACGCAGTGCGCAGCTGCTGCGAGCGGAACGTCTGGCCAACGTCGGCACGTTCGTCTGGACGATCGCGCCGGGGCGCGTCGCCTGGTCCGAACGGCTGCTGCAGATCCACGGCCTGCCGCTCGCCGACGCCGAAAGCTCGTTCGACGACTGGATCGCCCGGGTGCATGAAAACGACCGCGCGCGCGTGAAGGAACTGCTCGACCACGCGGTCACGCAGAGCGAATCGTTCGAGATCGGCTATCGCATCGTGCAGCCGGACGGCAACGTCCGCGCTCTACAGGGCGCCGGCGAGGTCGTCGCCGATGATGACGGCAAGCCCGCCTGCGTGCTCGGCTGCTGCCAGGACATCACCGAGCTCAGGGCCGCCGAAGAGGCCGTCGGCAGGACCGAGGAGGCCTACCGCCGCATGCTCGAACGCGTGCGCGACTACGCGGCGCGCAACGCTAGCGAGCGGCGCGAAGCGCAGACCGCGCTCGAGCAGGCGCGCGAGCAGCTTGCCCAATCACAAAAGATGGAGGCGGTGGGCCAGCTCACCGGCGGCGTCGCCCACGACTTCAACAACCTGCTCACCATCGTGGTGGGCAACCTGGAGATCGCGCAACGCACGCTCGATAACTGGAATGAGGGCGCGCGCGAGCGCGTGCGCCGCCTGGTCACCAATGCCATGCGCGGGGCGCAGAAGGGCACCGCGTTGACGCAGCGCTTGCTCGCGTTCTCGCGCCGGCAGCCGCTCGACCCGAAGATCCTCGACCTCAACAAGTCGCTCGTCGGCATGTCGGAGTTCATGCGGCGGTCGCTGGGAGAGACCATCAAGCTGGAGATCATCGGCGCGGATGGGCTTTGGCGCGTGGAAGCCGACCCGGTGCAGCTCGAGGCCACCATCCTCAACCTGGCAGTCAACGCCCGCGACGCCATGCCGAAGGGCGGCAAGCTCGCGATCGAAACCAGCAATGTGGTTCTCGACGAGTCCTACTGCCGCCGGGCCGGCGACCTCGTCGCGGGCGAATATGTCGAGATCACCGTCAGCGACACCGGCGAAGGCATGTCGCACAACGTGCTCCACCATGCCTTCGAACCATTCTTTACCACCAAGGTGGTTGGCCAAGGCACCGGACTTGGTCTCAGCCAGGTTTACGGCTTCGTCAAGCAGTCCGGCGGCCACGTGGAAATCGCCAGCGAGCTCGGCAGAGGAACGACAGTGACCATCTACTTGCCGCGGCTGCATGGCGACTTCCGCGACCAGCACGCTGAGGAGAATCACGTTCCCGACGACGAGACGGCCGACACCATTCTGGTCGTCGAGGACGATCACGACGTACGCGCATATGTCGGAGAGATCCTGCGTGAGCTCAACTTCCGCGTCTTCGAGACGCACGACTCGGAGGCCGCGCTGACGCTGCTTGATCGCAAGGACGTTCACGTCGATCTGCTGCTGAGCGACGTCGTGTTGCCCGGAATGAATGGACGGCAGCTTGCCGATGAGCTCAAGCGCCGGCAACCCGCCGTCAAGGTGCTGTTCATGACCGGCTATGCGCGCGATGCCATCGTGCACGATGGCAGGCTCGATCCCGGCGTCCAACTGATCCAGAAGCCGTTTACCAAGGATGATCTCGCGGCGCGCGTCAAAGGCATGCTGTGCGAGCAGCCGCCGGCCGCGCCGCCCCCGAGCGACCCGCTTAGACCAGGCCCGCTGCAGGTCGTCCACACCAATCAGATGTAGTCTTTGCCGGCAGCGCGGCCAAGATTCGCGTCCGGACCAGTCCGGCCCGCGGCACTGGTGGGCAATGGTTTCAGTCCCGCGGCCGACGCAGCGCTCGCGATCTGCGGCAATCGCGGCGCACCGCGACCGCGCCGAGCGCGGGCCGCCTAAGCCGCCGCGAAATCGAACGCATCGCGCCAGCGCACGATCCGGCCGCGCGAGGGCGAGGGAAAGTGCGCCGTGCACACGACAGTGGAGGTGTCGCAGACGCGCCCGAACAGCTCGCGCCGCGATACGCCGGCCTGCTGCGAGTCGAAATCCGCCATCATGCCGAGCTCGGGGTAGCGCGCCTGCAGGGGCGAATGGATCATGTCGCCGGTGATGACGGCGTCCGCGCCGGGCCTGCCGACCTGCACCGAGTAATGATCGATGGTGTGGCCGGGCGTCGGGATCAGGGCGACGAGGTCGTCGAAGGCATGCGCGCTCTTGACGAGGTCGGCGCGACCGGCGGCCACGACCGGCAGCACCGAATCGGTGACCCAGGGAAATGCCGCCGGATTATCTTTGTGACGCTGCGTCCAATACGCGAGCTCACGATCGGCGAACACGTAGCGTGCCCTGGGGAAGGTCGGCACCCAGCGGCCGTCCTCGAGGCGCGTGTTCCAGCCGACATGATCGGCGTGCAGGTGCGTGCACATGACGAAATCGATGTCGCCGACGCCGAGGCCGGTGCCGGCGAGGCCCTTCTCGAAACGATCGGAGTTCAGCATGTTCCAGAACGGGCGCGCCGGCCGCGGCTTGTGGTTGCCGACGCAGGTGTCGATGAGAATGTTGTGGTGCGGTGTCGCCACCAGGTAGCTCTGGATGCAGAGCATGAGCTCGCCCTGCGGGCTCATGTACCTCGGTTGCATCCACGCGCGGTTCTCCTCGAGCAGCTCCCCGGTCAAGGTCGGGAAGAATGTCAGCAAGTCGAAGAACGGTCCCTCCTGCTCCACGATCCGATGGATGGTGGTGCTGCCGACTTGGATGGCATCCGGCATGGATCGGCTCCCGTTGCGCGCTTTGCGCAACCGTAGCATCTATCGTGCGCGCCCGGCGCGCTAGCTGTGTGATGTGGTCGCGGTGGTCGCGTTCTCAAGCTCAATTGCGCCGGCGTCACGACGCATACTTGACCGAGCAGCCGTAGGCGCGCGCGCCGGTCATCGATACCGGCTTGCCCTGTGCGAGCTCGCTCAGCGCCTGGTCGACGAAATTCCTGGCGCCCTTGAGGTCCTCCAATCGCGCCGAGGGCTTGTCGTCGATGCCGCCCATGTAGACGAGCGCGCCCTCGCCGTCGATCACGTACATGTGCGGCGTGGTGCGCGCGCCATAGGCGCGCCCGACCTTGCCGGTCGGGTCGAACAGCACCGCGGTCGGCGCCGCGCCCCGGTCGGCGGTCAGCTTGTTGGCCTGCTGTGGCGAGACGTGACCCTGCTCGCCCGGTGCCGACGAGATGACCGACAGCCACACCACGCCCTGCGCGGTCCACTTCTTCTGCAGCGCCTGCATGTTGTTGCCGCGATAGTGCTTGCCGACATACGGGCAATCGTGGTTGGTCCATTCGAGTACCACGGTCTTGCCCTTCTGGTCGGCAAGGGAGACGGCGCGGCCGTTCGAGTCGGTGAGCGTGAAGGCGGGCGCCGACGCACCGATGCGCGCCTGCGCGCTTGCGCGCTGCGCGCCTGCGGCAAGCGCGGCGAGCGTCGCCGCGCCGCAAAGGCCGAAAACAAGCATCCTGCGTCGCTCGACGATGCGCATCAAGGTCACTCCTCTGCGTGTGTCCGGCATGATAGCTTCGGCGGCGCGCCTATGCGTGTCAAACAAGCGTGAAGCGACACTGTGCGCACGTCCTTGGCGAGCCGTGCGGGCGCACGACGCACGTTCCGCACACCCCCGGTCCGACCGCGCGTCGGCCCGAGGGCATGCCTTGCCTAGCCCGCAGGGGCGCAGGAACGCAACGGAACGCGGTTCACAGCCGAGCCTCCAGGATCAGGTTGAACGGCGTCGCCGCGGCGCGGCGGAAACGGCTGAAGCCGGCTTTGCGGAACACCTCCGCCAGCCGCGCCTCGCCGGCCTGCGCGCCGAGCACCATGCGCCCGCCGTCGGAGATCGCATGGGCGCAGCACAGCACGGTGGAGGCGGCGTAGTAGAGCCTGCCCACCGGCGAGACGTTGTCCTCGACGCGATCGCCGGCGAACGGCTCGACCAAAAGCACGATGCCGTCGGCTGCAATCGCCCGGGCGGCGTGCGCGGCCACCGCGACCGGATCGCCCATGTCGTGCAGGGCGTCGAAGAAGCAGATCAGGTCATAGCCGGTGCCGGGATAGTCGTCCGCGCGCGCCGTAGCGAAGGTTGCGCACGCGACGCCGGCCGCGGCCGCGGTCCGTTCGGATGCCGCGATCGATTCCGGGTGGGTGTCGAAGCCGTGAAAGCGCGACGCCGGAAACGCCTGCGCCATCAGTGTGGTGGAGTGGCCGTGGCCGCAGCCGACATCGGCGACCACGGCACCGGCCCTGAGCTTCTCGACCACGCCGTCGAGCGTCGGCAGCCATTCGGCAACGAGGCTGCCGCGATAGGCGTTGCGGTAGAACGCCGCGACCCCGCAGTGAAGCCGCCCGTCGTGGTCGCCCCAGGCGACACCCTTGCCGGTGCGGAAGGCGGCGACCGCCTTGTCTTCGTCGAACCACATCGAGGCAGGCACGTTCCAGGCGTTCGGGATGAACACCGGGCTGTCCTCGTCGGCGAGGACGGCCGCCTGCTCCGGGGTGAGCTCGTAGGTATCGCTGATGGCGTGGTAGGCGACATAGCCGCCCGCGACCTGGGCGTTGAGCCATTCGCGCACGTAGCGCTCGGCGCATTGGGCGCGGTTGGCAAGCTCGCGCGAGCTGAGCGGGCCCGCCCCCGCCATCGCCTTGTAGAGGCCGAGCCGATTGCCGATGCTGACCATCACGCCGCCGTAGCCGGCGGACAGGTCACCGAACGCACGCGTGACGAACGCGTCAAGCTTGGCCGGATCGATTGCGCCTTGTTGGATGGTGTCCATCGCGGTCTCCTGTTCTGGCACCCACGGGGATCTGAGGCTCGGCGCAGGATTGCCGTCGCTCGCTCGATTGGGGTAGAGCCGGACTGTCCAGAATCGGGCCGTTTGTGCCGCGCGGCGCCGCAATGTAAGCCGCTGACGCGCGCGCCCGCCTTCCAGAAACCTGCCATGCCGCCTGCCACCGCCGCCACCGCATCGCCGCCGCTCCACGTCAGCCTCGTCGCCATTCCGGAGGCGGTGGTGTCGACGCTGAGCGGCATCTTCGACGTGATGAACGCCTTCACGGTGATGGACTGGATCGGCGGCCCACCGCTGTCCGCGCCGCCCTTCCGGGTCGAGATCGTGGGGCTGCGAGCAGGCCCGCTCGAGCTCGCCAGCCGCTTGCCCGTCGCCGTGCGGCGCAGCGTCGCGACGATCGATGCGACTGACATCGTCATCGTGCCTTCGGTGCTGCTTGGACCACAGGGCTGGCAGAAAGGCCGGCATCCGGAGCTGGTCGAGTGGCTGCGCGCGATGCACGGCCGCGGCGCCCTGCTCTGCTCGGCCTGCTCGGGGATATTCCTGATCGCCGAGACCGGGCTGTTCGACGGCATGGACGCCACCGTGCACTTCGGCTACGCCCGCGCCTTCGCAGACGCCTATCCGGGCGTGCCGATCCGTCCGGAGCGAGTCCTGGTGATCTCCGGTCGGCGCGAAGAGCTGATCAGCTCGGGCGCCTCGATGACCTGGCACGATCTGGTGCTCTACCTGATCGCCCGGCACGCCGGCGCGACCGCCGCGCAGGCGGTGGCGCGGATGTTTGCTTTGCAGTGGCATCAGGACGGGCTTGCCCCCTACATCGTGTTCGAGGGGCGCAACGATCATGGCGATCTCGCGATCCAGGCGGCGCAGGACTGGGTCGCCGGGCACTTCTCGGTCGCGAATCCCTTGGAGGAGATGGTCCGGCGCACCGGGCTTACCGCCCGCACCTTCAAGCGCCGGTTCACCAGCGCGACCGGCTTGAGCCCGATCGCCTATGTGCAGCGCCTGCGGATCGAGGACGCCAAGCGTCGCCTCGAGCGCACCGAAGCCTCGGTCGACGAGATCAGCTGGCAGGTCGGCTACGAGGAGCCCGCCTTCTTCCGGCGCCTGTTCAGGCGCGTCACCGGCCTTGCGCCGGGAGCCTACCGGCGGCGGTTCCGGATTCCGGATTATGCGCGAACGGGCCGCAACGCCTAACCCCGCACCTGCCGACCGATCACCTGCGGCGATGCCGCCTCGGCGCTCCGGGTCCACGCCCGGTTGCGCGACGGGCGGGTTCCGTATAGAACAAAAAGAGAACGATACCTGTAGCGCCTGGGTGGGATCGCCGGTCGGTTTGCGATGGGCGCGGCGGCGTCCGCGTGCCCACGATCCAGCCTCGCGGCCGGCGGTCAGAGCCCCCATAGAGGAGGAATTCCGCATGGTGGAATTTGAAAATACAAATGAAAAACAAATTCGGCGCGGGAATCCCCTATGGCAGGCCGGGGTTTCGGGCAACCCGGCCGGTCGACCGCCGGGCGCGCGCAACCGGGCGACAATAGCAGCCGAGGCGCTGCTCGACGATGAGGTCGAGACGATCGTGCGCAAGGCGATCGACCTCGCCAAGGCGGGCGAGATGGCGGCGATCCGCCTGGTGATGGACCGTGTCTGTCCGCCGCGGAAGGACCGCCCGGTCAGGTTTGCGTTGCCGAAGCTGGAGCGGGCCTCCGACGCAGTGGTCGCTGCCGCCGCGATCGTTGAAGCGGTTGCGACCGGCGACCTGACGCCATCCGAGGCGGCCGAGCTGTCGCGGGTCGTAAACGCCTACGCGGCGGCGCTGGAGGCGGCAGACTTCGACGCGCGCCTGCGCAGGCTTGAGGTGGGCCAGAAATGAGCCGCGCGCTTGCAACTCGCCTTGCGCGACTTGAGAGCGGGCGCGGCTATCTGCCCGATACACTGACCGATGCCCAGCGCGAACCGATCATTCGAGATCTTGTCAAGGACCTTGGCGGGTTGGAGGCGCTCTTGGCGCGCCTGGACGATCGCAACCCCCATGATCGCCGGTTGCGCGAATTGCTGCACCTGCATGAAGACATGTTTCGGCGCTCCACATGAGGGTCGCGAGCGAAACGCGCTTCTGACAAGGCTCAACTGCGACGCGGCGCGTGGCGCCGCTCGGTCTACCCTCCTAGGCGCTGCTCGCGCGCCTTCGCCGCGCATCGCGGCGGGACTCTGGATTTTTACTGAGTTGCAAGGTTTCTCCGAAATAGGTGCTCCGATTCCGGAGCCGACCTGATGCAGCTGTCCCGCTCGCACGCCGGCAACGGAGGCGGGCAAGCAGGCGACGGGCGCGCTGTGGCTTGCAGGGCAGGTAGGCGGTCTTGCGGGCTTACTGGCCCCTGTTCGGCGCCGGCAGCTTCTGCTACTTAGGGTGCCACGAGGGAGCAGGCGATGCTTTCACGGATTCCGCGCCGCCCCCCAGCCGGACGGCGTTTTTGCCTCGTGCTGGTGAAACCGACGCACTATTGCGATGACGGCTACCCGATCCAATGGATCCGGTCGGCTGTGCCGTCGAATTCGCTCGCCTGCGTCTACGCGATCGCCACAAAATGCGGGGACGACAGGATCCTCGGCGATGACGTCGAGTTCGACATTCATGCCGTCGATGAGTCGAACACCACCGTCGATCCCACCCACTACGCGCGCATGATCAAAGCCGCCGGCAACGGCATGGTCATGCTGATCGGCGTGCAATCGAACCAAATGCCGCGCGCCCTCGACATCGCGCGGCCGCTGCGGGCGCAAGGGATCGCGGTCAGCATCGGCGGTTTCCACGTCTCCGGCGTGATCTCGATGATCGACGGCGACGACGCGGCGCTACGCGAGGCGCAAGCGATGGGCATCGCGGTGTTCGCCGGCGAGGCGGAAGGGCGGCTCGACGACCTGCTCCGCGACGCCCATGCCGGGAGGCTCAAGCCGCTCTACAATTTCATGGACGACCTGCCCGGCCTCGACGGCGCGCCGTTGCCGTTTCTTTCCCCCGAGGCTGTTCGCCGCACCGGCGGCGCGGTCACCAGCTTCGATGCCGGCCGCGGCTGCCCGTTCCAGTGCTCGTTCTGCACCATCATCAACGTGCAGGGTCGAAAATCGCGCCGGCGCTCGCCGGACGAGATCGAGCGCATCGTACGGACGAATCTGGCGGCTGGCTTGTTCCGCTTCTTCATCACCGATGACAATTTCGCCCGCAACAAGGATTGGGAACCCATTCTCGATCGGCTGATCCAATTGCGCGAGGTCGAAGGGCTGCACTTCACCTTCATCATCCAGGTGGACACGCAGTGCCACAAGCTGCCCAACTTCATCAGCAAGTGCCGGCGGGCGGGTGTCCGCAGGGTCTACATCGGGCTCGAGAACATCAACCCGGCAAATCTGCTGGCGGCGAAGAAGAGACAGAACAAGATCACGGATTACCGCAAGATGCTGCTCGAATGGCAGCAGGCCGGGGTGCTTACCTACGCCGGCTTCATCACCGGCTTTCCGGCCGATAGCGCCGAGACCATCCTGCGCGACATCGACCTGATCAAGAAGGAGTTGGCGATCGACGTCCTCGAGATCTTCTACCTGACGCCGCTGCCCGGCTCCGAAGATCATCAGAAGATGTTCCGCGCCGGCACCTGGATGGACCCCGATCTCAACAAATACGACCTCCACCACATCACCGCGGGACATCCGCGCATGTCGCGGGAGGAGTGGACGTATGCCTACCGCGAGGCCTGGAAGCGCTATTACTCGTGGGAGCACTGTCGCACGATCTTCCGGCGGGCCGGCGCGGCGAAATCGAGTTTCGGCCACGTCCTGTTCAGCGTGGCCTGGTTCAAGGGCTGCATCGAGGTGGAGGACGTCCATCCGGTCGAATGCGGCGTCGTGCGGCGGAAGGTGCGACGCAATCGCCGCGCGACGATGCCGATCGAGCCGATCTGGAAGTTCTACCCCAAGTACTGGGTGGAAGTCGCAGCGAAGACGGCGCACTGGGCGTGGATCTACGCGCGGCTGCGGCTGATGTATCTCGAGGTCAAGCGCGATCCCAACCGGCGCGCCTACACGGACCTTGCGCTCACGCCGGTGCGCGACGACGAGATCGAGACGCACGAGATCTACAAGACCGACGAGGCCCACGCCTATCTCGAGCAGCAGAAGCGCCTCGAGATGGCTCGCAACGGCATCCTTCCCACCGCGGGTCCGGGCAAAGAGGACCGAGCGCCGTTGATCGCGGCGGAGTAGCCCCCGGGCGCAAGCCCTTGGGGCTAACGTAATCCATCTCCGGTCATCCCGGCCGCGCGAAGCGCGAGCCGGGATCCATGTATCCCTGTCTGCCAGATTGTGGGTCATGGTCGCGCTCGCTTCGCCCGCTTGGGAAGCGCTCGCATCGGCGATGTATACGAAGCTACCGGTTGGAGCGAACACAATGGCCAAAAGGACGTCCAAGAAGTCGGGCAAGGTCGCGAAGAAGGTCGCCGCCAAGCGAGTCGCAGCGAAGGCGGCCAATCCGCGCAGGACGGCACCGAAGTCGCAGTCCCGCAAAGTCGCAAAGCCGGCCCTCCTCGCAGGCGGCAACCCGCAGATTGCGAAGGCCGACGGCGACGCCCCCGTGCAAGCCTACATCGCGGCCATGCCGGGCTGGAAACGCCACGTCGGGCATTCCCTCGACGCGCTCATCGTGCGCACCGTCCCCGGCGTGCGCAAGGCCGTCAAATGGAACTCGCCCTTCTATGGCATCGAGGGCGAGGGCTGGTTCCTCAGCTTTCACTGCTTCACGAACTACGTCAAAGTGGCTTTCTTCCGCGGCGCGGCGCTGCGTCCTGTCCCTCCCGGCGAGTCCAAGCACAAGGACGTGCGCTACCTCGACATCCGTGAGGACGACCAGCTCGACCAAGCTCAGTTCGCCGCCTGGGTGAAGCAAGCCAGCCAATTGCCCGGCGAACGAATGTGAGCGGGAGGTGGCGCGGTGCGTGCGCGGCGCCTATAGCGGACGCCAAGTCATCGGCCCGCAACCGGCGTGTCCGCGGTCGATGTGCCCGCAATCGAGACCAGATGCGATGGTAGCAGGTGCTGACTGGCGATACCCAAAGAGACGGGCGAGCGACAACAGCCGTGCAGAGAGCGAAACCAGCCATGAAGAAAGCGACAACGACCCCGAACAAGAGGAAGAGCGACGCGAAGGAAGGAAGAGGAGGGGACTCTCCCTCCCGGCTGATCGATGCGCGAATCAAGGAGCTGCGTGATTGGCGGGGCGAGACGCTGGCGCGGGTCCGCACTCTCATCAAACAGGCCGACCCCGAAGTGGTCGAGGAGTGGAAGTGGAGAGGGGTACCGGTGTGGTCGCACGCCGGCATCATCTGCACCGGTGAGACGTACAAGAATGTCGTGAAGATGACCTTCGCCAAGGGCGCCTCGCTCAAGGACCCTTCAGGCCTCTTCAACTCCAGCCTCGAAGGCAACACCAGGCGTGCCATCGATTTGCATGCGGGCGACAAGATTGATGAAAAGGCGTTGAAGGCGCTCATTCGCGCCGCCGTCGCTCTGAACACGTCGGGGCAAGCTACCGCTCGCTCCGTCCGCTCTCAGAAGAAACCAAAGAGCGCTTGAGGAGGCTCGGGGACCGGTGCCGCTGATGTCCCTTGCGTTGAACTACCGCGCTGAATTGCGCTTGAGTTCTCGCGGAGCCGTCGCTCCAGCGTTCCGTCCCCTCTTGCGGCCACATGCGATTCCCCTGCCTTGCGGGGGAGGGAGCACGAGGCCGTGCCCGCCTACCTGACTGCGCTTCCCACCCGACAATCATGAGCGGAGATGTGCGCACGCCCTAGCCGCAGTGGGGAGAGGTAGCTTAGCGGCGCCACCGTGGACCAAGACCGAGCGGGCTAGCGAGCGTTCGGATCTCCATGGTTCCGCGAGTACCTATTCGGGCTCGCCGGACGCCAACCCGCCAGGACGTCCGGCGAAGGCCGAAAGACCTCTATCTTGAGCGGACGGCATTTCGCCGAATCGTCGGAATGGCCGGCACCGCAGTCGCCGCCCGGACAGGCCGAGAGCGCAGCGATCAGCTCAATCTCGGCAAAGAGCTCGAGATAATCGCCCGCACGCGCGGGACTCGCCTTCATGAAGTACTGATGGGTGTCACGCGTGAACCCGGTGCACATGAATACGTTGAGCACGTCGTGCACATGGGGCTCCGCGTCGGCAAGCGAGAGTCCCGTTATCGCCGCAAGCGCGCGCGTGAGGTTGGAGTGGCAGCAGTGGTGATACTCCGCTCCCTTCAGCAGCACGTTGGTATAAGGATCGCAACGCGTGCCGATGACGTCATGGATGCCGGCGCCGTCCGCATCCCAGCCGTACCAGTCGAGCGTGTCGCGGGTGATGGTCGCGAGCGGACGCAAGTGCGGCAGCGTACTCCACAGGCGATGGCCGGCGGTGACATGCGTTGCATGGAGCGCGCGGGTTTTGCCGCTGAAGAAGCGCTCCGAGAGGTCGTGGGCGTTCCAAAGATTGAGGTCGCCCACCTGCGGGCCTTCGGCGCAGACGATGCGGAAATAGTGCCCGGCCGGGATTCCGATCGCGCGCGCGTCGCGCGGCGGCACGATCGCTTCGTCCACCTTGGTCGCGCCCTCGCGCGCGCGCTCATGGAACTCCAGGTCGACGGCGGGGAGAGCGCCGACGTCATAGACGATGACGCCCGGCCTGGCCCGCCGTTCCGCAGCGTCGGCAGGCTCGGCAGTTTTCGATTGGCATCGCAACGGCGCATCTCCGAACAAGAGCGAACGGTGACGATAGCCGCATTTTCCGCGAACGGCTAACAAATCGCCGCCGCCCGCGGCTCGCGTTGCCGGGCGCATCGACGGTCATGCCGTTGAGCTCGCTCCCCGAACACGTCGCAAGTCGGAAATTCTACTTTCCCGCGGCTTTGATTCGTCCGGTCTTTTTCGCCAGTGCCAGCGCTTCGTAGTCCTGCTCGGTTTGCCGCGCGTAGCTTATCGCAAACTTGGCGAGCGCGTCATCAAGGGCGTCGCTCTTGCCGCAATAGCCCGCAATCATCGCCGCGTCCCCCGACTTGGCGTGCGCCAGCGCCAACGCCCAGCCGCACAGGCGGCAGTAATCTGGAAGCGTTTCGATATCGTCGATCTCGGCGCCACCCTTCATGTCCGCAAGCTGGCGGACGTAAAAGTTCCTTCCTTCAATCTTACCCCAGCCCAGAAAAATATCGGGCGAACCCTGCGTGAGACGCTGGCCGACGACCACTCTGCGTCCTTGATCCTCGAACGGCAGCTTGAGGTCGATGTATGGCGCCAAAACGGATGGGCTGGCTTCCTTGATCTGCAGGAAGAGGGGATCGTCCTCGTTGACGCCCTGAAGCATGAGCATCCAGCACTCGGTGCCGACACTCCCGACGCCCACCACTTTGCGGGCCACGTCAATGATCCGGTAGCGCGCCAGCAAGACCCTGCGGTCGTAGCTCAGCGAATCAATGTATACGCGCAAAAAGCGATCAAGCGCGACTTTGACCGGGGTACCGCGCTCGGTGTGGGTCTCGCGCACGATCAAGGGAACGTCTTCGACGAAGCGGCTCCGCCCGTTCACGCGCTCAGTCAATTTGTCGAGCGTGGCGATGTGCCCTCTGGCTCGCGCCCGAGCCATGACTTTCTTGGCAATCCGGCGCGCCTTGGGCCTTAGACTGTCGAGTATGACGGATTCGTCAATGCGGTCATACCAGACCTTCAGGTGTCCCATCTCGGCGTAGCGACGAATGTGCTTGCGGTAGGAGCAAACGCGTGCACGGGCGGCTTCTTCGGCTTGCGCCTTGTTGCCGCCCAAAAAATCGACTGCGACGGCGGCGCTGGCTGCCAGCCGCTTCAGGTCCCACTCCCAAGGGCCGACATGGATTTCGTCAAAATCGTTGATCGCGAAGACCAGATTGCGTTCGGCCGTGGCGTAGACGCCGAAATTGCAGACGTGCATGTCTCCGCACGCTGCGACTTTGATGCCGGACACGGGCAAGGTCGACAAGTCGCTCGCCATCACCGCCGCCGACCCGCGCAGGAAGGCAAACGGACTGGCGAGCATGCGGTTGTAGCGAACGGGCACGAGCTTTTTTACGCGCGTCGCGTTTTGCCGCTCCAGAATTTCAATGGGATCGGAACGATTGGTACTCCCGTGATAGACCGCATGCGACGCGCGCGGCACTTGCTGACGCAATGCCTTGCCGGCAGCCATTCGTTCATCGACGGTAGGGCGCCTGATCGTGAAGCTTTCAAGCAAAGCAAGTTTTTCTTTCGCTCCGAGCATCCGGTAAAAGGTCGGGTCTATATTGGACTGCAAACGAACTGTGCTCACGCCATCCTCCATTCGGATGCAAGAATTCTCAGTAGCCGGAAGTTCTCAGGCAGCGCTTGGGGCGCGGTTTGAGTCGCAGGCGTGCGCGCCCGGCTGGCCGCGGAATCTCGATACAGACGATACAAAGTCGATCGCAGGCGACAACGGCGAGAAACGCAAGGGAGTTACTCATTTGCCCGGACGCGCAGCGGCTAAGGGAGACAACGTCATGGGTAATATCACGAAAGCATTCATCATGGCACGGCGTCTCGTTGGCGCCAATCAGGTCCTGATCGAGCTCAAGCGTAAGGTAGGCCGGCGAGCCAGGCACCGTGACCGGGAAAACGGCCGAGAAGATGGAATGTCTGTTGGCGCCAGCGGCGCCTGCCTTGTCTATGCCGGCTAACCCTATGACCCGTTCGCGCTAGACGCACCGAAGTGACGCGCCAACCCCAAACGTCTGGCGGTCCTGAACAAGGACGCGCGTCCAGAGACAAAGATCGCGCGAACTGCAAGCGCTTCATAGGAGACTTCGATCCCTGGGCTTATGGTAGGCTGACAAGAAAGGGATACGATCGAACATTTTCTGCGCTGCCAAGATCGGGGTTCGGTGTTACCTGGAATCAACCCGGAACTACTTGTCGAGCAGCCCGGTGGCGGGCAACTCGCGTTTCACGTCGACCTTGGCGCCGCCGTTCCAGCTGTTGACCATGGCGGCCCAGTCAGCCAAGGTGCGATAGGTGACCGTTCCGGTGAAGTGTCCCCAGAACATTCCCCCGCCGGTATAGATGATGTTCTCGCCCATCAGGCCGATGTTACTGCTCTGTTGAGGAAACTTCGTATTCTCCACATAGCCGGCATCGCCCGCCACCCAGTCGGCTTGATCGGGGCTCGGTATGTCGATGATGTTTGCCCCGCCACTTCCGCCTTTCAACGTGATATCGGTCGCCGCCGCACAGCCAATCGCGTAAAGCTGGGGATTCACGTTCACGTCTCCCCACGCCGCCTTGGGGTCTACCCCCTGTTTCACGTTCCAGCTTCGTTTCGACACATCCCAATCGTAGAAGGCGGGATTCATTGACCAGCCCGAGAGCGCGGCGAACTTGTATTGCTTCTTACTGGCGAACGTCACGATTCCCGTCCGGGCCTTCACATGGGCGGCCATATTCGCGCCTGCCGCGGCATCGGTGTCGCCGTCGACGTGGAAGACTCTCGGGGACGCCAGCATGTCGATCAACAGCTCCTGCTCGAAGCTCCCCGCCCCGCCTTTTGCATGATCGTAGGTGTTGTTCGCCTCCGTGAAGCCTTTCACGCCCCTGCCAAACAGGTACCCGTCTATCTTCGCTCGCGGATCGCACTTGATCTTGCGCCGGATCACGCCGGGTTCGTTATCCTGTTGGACGACGTGCGCGAGCTCATGAGCAATGAGGCTCCGTCCCCGCTCCGTCCCCGGCTGAAACTCGCCTGGAGCGAACGCAATATCCGATCCGAGCGTGCACGCGCGCGCCTGTATGCCTTGAGCCGCAGCACCGGCCCGCGCGTCGGCGTGCACGCGCACGGCCGACAAATCGTGTCGAAAGCGGGGCTCGAAATAGGTGCGCGTGGCCTCGTCCAGCGGCTGGCCGGGCGAGCGCAAGACTTCTCGCACAACCGGAGAAGCCATCAACGGCGCCGAATGGTATCCCGAGGCTGACGCGCGCCGCACCGAGGGACCGGCGCCGGACGTTGACCCAGCTGACGCTGACTTGCTCATCACCTGCTCGGCGACGTGATCGGCTTCCTGCTCCAGAGGGTCGTTCGCGCTGCCGACTTGCAAATATCCTTCGTCACCGGGCCCAACGACTGGAATGTTTGCCGGGGTCCAAACGAGGTTCGAGGGAGTGACGGAGTGCTGAGCCGCGGACCTAAACACTCGCGCTGATTTGGCAGCGTGTCTTGACAGCGGCTTCTTGCTCGCGGAACTACGCGCGAACATGTCCACGCCCTATGGCAATTGCGCCGTCTCCAACTTATGGACGTTGAGAGTATCGAATGTCAGCGCCGTGCTCAACACCCCGGCGACCGCGGCCGTTGATACCCGCGCGAGTGTAGTTCTTTGCCCGCAGGCAACCTGCCGCCGATCCAAGCTCCGATACTGTACCGCTTCACTCACGCGCTTCGGTCCCAGGCTCCCGGCGCCATCGAGGTCCGCGATCGTGCGCGCGCGTCCATACAGCCAAGGGCCGACATTCTTCGATATTGGCAAGGAGTTCCTTACACCCGACACCATTGTCCACAGCAACAAGGAATACCTGCGCCATGCCGATTCTTCTCTTGTCACCACCAACACGGTCGAAGGCTACTTTTGGATCTTCGAGCACGGGACCTTGGGTCCGCATCGTGGGAAAGCCGCGCGCTGTGGAGTGAGTTTCAATGCACAAACCTTGACACTTCAGGTGTCCTTCAGCACCATGCCTCGCGTTTTGATTAACCAGTCTCCCATCGCTGCGACGACTGGTGCAGTTAGATTTAATTGCCATAGTTGGAGCCAAGGCGGAATCATTCATTCCACATCGCACGGTCGTTCCCCATGACCATGAAAGAGGATCGAGAATCCGCTAGCTTCCTTTCGCGGGCCTACCAGATCGCCAAGCTCATTGCTGTCACACTGGCTTCCGTTGTCGCATTTGTCATCTCCCTCATTGCTTTGGACCTCAGCAAGGGCCACTGGTGGGTGGACATCCGGCTTCCCCTCTACGGAGTTACTATCATCATTACGGCTGTTGTGGCTGTATGTGCGGCATTGTGCATTTGGCTCGCGTTAGTGGTCAAGGACGCGCTGGATTCCCGGTCGTTCTATCGCAACGAATCCAAGAGTCTGCGAAGCATGGTGTCCATGTTGCAGGACCTGGCATACAACGATTCGATCACGGGGATCCCGAACTCCAACAAATTGCGGGAAGACATGAAGGTCATGACCTTCGACAAACCGAGGTGCCTTATCTTGCTCGATCTGGAGAATTTTGGCGTGATCAACAAGAAGTATAATCATTGGGTGGGAGATGAATACCTGCGCCGATTTTCGCAGATGGTGACTGACAGCGGCCGCCGCAATGAATTCCTGTTCAAGATACGGCCACTGACCGACTCGCGTGAAAACCCGGAGAATGAAGTGAAGGCCTTCCGCAAGAATTCGGGAGGCGACGAGTTCTTCATGCTGCTTGAAGGGACCGTGATGGACGGCTTGGGCTACCTGAACCGGTTGATCAAGCGCGGCGGTGAATTCGAGCGCATGGCCATGGAAATCATGAAGGAAAGGCATCGCTTTGGGTTCTGCGCCGGCGTCGTCTCGATCGCCGTCAATGAGTCATATGAATCGGTCTCCAAACGCGTGTCCCATTGCTTGGGATTGGCCTTGGAGGAGGGATCGAGGCGCAAGGTCTATTGGATCGAGTCCGAAATGCCCAAAAATCTCACCCCTATCCAGAGAAAGATCCTCGAGGAAACGGAACAGTTGTTTGGCTGTCAGCGCGCGAAGTGAGGGCAGGCGCGTTGCTGATGCGGTGGGGTCGCTACGGCAACACGAACTGGTCGCACCGGCTTCCGCACTCGTTGCGCCGCTCGGCGGCGAGCCGGAGGCTCGGGCGCTACTAGATTGCCGTTTTCTTGATGGAGCTGGGTTGGTACGCGCTCGTCGCTACAGCATTCTCGGCGGCAAAGGCGCGTCGCACTTACGGCGTCTGCAAGAGTTGGATCGATCGTCTTGCCGCCCGTGCCATGGGGGCACTGGGCGTCAAGATCCTCGCCGATGTTCGCGTGAACTGATTCCAGTTCAGGGTCAAACTGCGACCTGGCGCGTTGTCGCGGCGTGGCCGCAGCCCGGCGCGGCTTGCGCCGCGCACGGTGAGGCACCGGCCCCGTGGCTGGTACACGGTCCGGTGGGGAATCCAGGTGATGCGAGAGCATCCCCGGACGATCAAGGCGAAGAGACCGGCAACGGAGGGCGACCCACTTGGCAAGCAGCTATCGCGACAAGAACGCGTCTTCCTCCCCCGTTCGCGCATACGAAGGAATCAGTTTCAGCCACGCTTTCGCTATGCGAAGCCAGTCGCCGCGCTCGGCCTCGGTGGCGGAGATCGTAGCTTGGCGCTCGCACTTTGCAGCATTTGCCCGATACTTCTCCCACTTGTCCATGGTCGGCTCGCAAAGCTGGCCAAGCCTTGGCAAGTATTTGAGTTTGTAATGCCAAGCACCCTGGATGCCACCCAGCATCACCATCAAAACCGGTGGCCCCGCGCGGATCAATATAACGGAAGATAGAGGCGTCGTTTTTACGGACTCGACTCTATCTTACGTTTTTCGCGCCTCTATGTTGATTGGAGACTTCACTTGCGAATCACCTGCCTGCTCGCCAACTACCGAGCGGGCCTTTTTTTCCCTGCTGGACAACATGCCTCGCCGAAATGAGAGGGGCCGACATGAAAGCGGCTGCACTCAGAACGGCCGCACCTCTCAGCCTATAACCAAAGATGTATTGCCACGGATCGCGAAATAGTAGCACCATTTCGGAAAACTTGAGGCGGCTGCTGGAGGGGTGCCCGCATGCCCGAAGTGGACAGTATTGGTGGTGGGTCTATGGGTGGCACCGTCGTGGTGACTTTTACCGCCCAGTACGTATCGCGGGCTGGTCACATGGCGAATGCTTGAGTTTAGCGGCGAGCGGTTGGTCCTCGAACCTTAGCCAAAAGTTGACGGGGCCGAGAAGGTACCACGGGGGGCACATGAGGTCGAGATTCAGATTTCTTTCTTTGCTGTCTCGGCTCGGCAAGGACAAGCCCGCAGGCAGTCCTCGACTATTGGCCCGGCTTCTACGCGACGAAGAGGGCAGCTACCTGGTTGTCACGGCCGTGGCACTACCGGTCCTCCTCGGTGGCGCCGCCCTTGCCACGGAGGGAGCTCTGACCTTTTACAACCACCGGACCGTGCAGAGCGCGGCCGACTCGGCGGCCTACAGCGCGGCAATAGCCTACTCCATCGACAGCACTGCAAATATTACGGCGCAAGCGCAAGCGATCGTTGCCAGCTATGGCTTCACCGTCGGTACGGGCAATCATCAGGCCAATGTGGTGGCGACCGTGGACACGACAACCTATTCGCCACAAACCGCGATCGACGTCGTCGTCACGCGACCGCAGCTGCCGGTCATATCAAGCATTTGGGTTCGCAACCCATTCAACGTCAGTGGCAGAGCCAAGGCGCTCATCAGCGGCGGCCCCGGTGGAGGCAGTGGGAATTGCATATTGTCGCTCGCGAGCACCGGCACTGGCATAGATCTCCAGGGAAACCCTAGCATAAATGCTCCGGGTTGCGGCGTTTTTAGCAATTCGACCAGCTCGACCGGTAACGGTTCTATTCACCTCCAAGGAAACGCGTCCATCACCGCGGGCTCGGTCGGTGCGGCGGGGACCGTATCAGTTGGCGGGAGCGCCAATATCGGCCCTCCCCCAAACGGGTACACCAGCGGAAACAATCCAGTAATCAATCCTTATTCGGGTATTACCTTGCCGACGCCTGCCTCGCCCTGCACATTTACTGATAAGGTCGCAAACAACGGAGAAACGCTCAATCCTGGCACCTATTGTAGCAGCAAAGCCGATAAAAACCCGGCACTCGAAATCAAAGGCGCATCCGTTACCATGAACCCGGGCACTTATATATTCAACGGCGGCTCGTTCAATGTGGTATCGGGCGGCAGCCTGACCGGCATAGGCGTGACTCTGGTGTTCACCGATAACACCCCCCCCAGATATGATTACAAACAGAGTAAGGCCATGGACATCCACGCCAACGCCCAAATGAACTTGCAGGCGCCAGCCGCGGGCGCAACCCTCGGCATCGCGGGCATGTTGATACTTGGCGACAATGCCATGCCCACTACAACTGAATTTAATTTTTGGTCCAACTCGTCGACCACCCTCGGTGGCGGTACTAGCGGCGTGATCTACGTGCCGAAGGGAATTTTCGGTTGGGGCGGAGGACCAATTGTCTCGGGCGGATGTACGCAGATGATTGCGTACAAAGTCACCCTACAAGGCAATGCAATATTCAATAACTCAGGCTGCGACTTATCAGGCGGCGGCGGTGGCGGCGGGGTCAAGCCGATTGGCAACGTGGTCACGCTTGTGAAATGAATGAGACGGTGACCCGATGAGCCTTATGATACGACAAGCCATCCGCAGGTTTTTGGTCGGAGAGGATGGAATAGCGGCTCTGCGGTGCTTGAATTTACTATAGTTGCGCCACTGCTTTCGAAGACGCCGCGCAGGAGGCTTTTTTCCGCCTGGCGGGCGGGGCTGGAGGGCCGGCTTCGGGGCGGCGCGCCGACACCCTGGGCAAGTATTGGGGCTTGTTGCCGAAGCTCGCACTCGTGAACCATGTCGCAGACGGCGGAAAGGGACCGGTAACCGAGGCGTCGGTAGCGCGGGCCCTGATTGCCCCCCGCTGAATAAAATAACCTCGTGCTGCCTACCGATGACCGCCATGTTTGCGGCCAACTCCTCAATGTTTTCAATGTCGGCGTGATCATCACGCGACTGTTTCCCAATCTATAGCCAAAGATATATTGCACTGGATCCCGAAGCAGTCGCATCGTCTCGGGGGACAACCTTACAGACGATTACGAGCGTGCTGTGAAGGAGATCGAGTAGAGACGAATTTTGCTGAAACTCAGGCGGCGGCTAGGGGGTGCCCGCATGCCGAAGTGGACAGTATTGGTGGTGGGTCTATGGGTTGGTACCGTCGTGGTCACTTTTTACCGCGCAATGCCTTAATCGCGTCGGTCGATTGGACAATTCAAACTCACCGATGAAATCTCGCAAGCTGCGCCGGCCGGCGTGAGTGGGGACCCAACACCGGACCGGCGCGTGGTTCGCAGGGTCGATGAGCATTCACCTCCTGCGCCCGCTGATGCAACGCCGGCCCCCGCCTTGTTTCAGGGCGACCGCTGGAGTACGGGGTTCGCAACCCGTGAGCTTACCGCTGCCGGTTGACGACGCGGACGGCGCTCCTCTAACTTGGCGGGTGTGCGCTGCGTCTACGGTAAACTCGCGGAAGGATGACAATGACGCTCGAGAGGTACGAGGCACATAGCGCACTGGGCAACAAGCTCGTGCAACTGGGCAAATTGGACGCAGCGATCACCTCGTATGAGCAAGCGTTAGCTCTCAGGCCGGATATGGCCGAAATCCATTACAACCTCGGTCGGGCGCTCCGTAAGCAAGGCAGATTGGAAGAAGCGGAAGCGGCCTACCGTCGCGCGATTGCGATCGACCCAAACTACGCCAAGGCACATGCTGACCTTGGAAAAATTCTTTTCGGCAGCAATCGGATCAAGGAGGCTTTTCAGTCATTCACAAGATTTGCCGAGCTCTCTTATGGCGATCCTGCAAGCAACGTCCTCAGCAACGAACCGATATTTCCGCACAAATTGCGGCACGATCAGGAACAGCAAGACTATCTTGCCAGCATTGGAATCCGTGATAACGCCACCCGCGACATATTTCATCTCGCGGACGGTGGCCAACTGGTTGAGCCGGCACTCAATCCCAAAAACACTGATGGCGAGGTCTCCGAGCGATGGCGGCGAAGCTCGCCGAAAATCGTCGTAATCGACGATTTTCTGACAAATGAAGCGCTCGACGGTTTACGGAGGTTTTGTTGGGGGTCGACGGTATGGCGGAGAGTTTATGAAGCCGGCGGCTATCTCGGGGCGCCTCCAGAATTTGGATTTGCCTGCCCCTTGCTCGCCCAAATCGTCGACGAGCTACGCCGCAAGTACCCGACCGTGTTCGCTTCGCACCCATTGACCGGGCTCTCGGGTTTCAAGTGTGACAGCCAGCTTCCCCCCATTGGGGTACATGCCGACTTTGCCGCGATAAGCGTCAATTTCTGGATCACGCCGGACGATGCCAATCTCGATCCCAAGTCCGGCGGCCTTATTATTTGGGACCATGCCGCGCCGCTTGATTGGGACTTCGCCAAATATAATACGGACAAAACCGCGGCGCGTGAATTTCTCGCGCACGTTGGAGCGCAATCCGTGACGATCCCTTACCGATCAAACCGGGCAGTTATATTCGAACCCTATCTGTTTCACGAAGTGGACCGGATCGTGTTCAAGGAAGGTTATCTCAACCGTCGGATCAACGTCACGTTATTCTACGGTGAGCGTGAGGCTTCCGCCGAGTTGAAGTAGGCTAGACTCCGACTCCCCTCACCTCCGCGCCGATCATAAGGTTTCGTCGATTCGACCATAAGATTTCGTCGATTTCGAAGAGCGGTATACCACTCTGACCGGCTAACCTATTGTCAAGACACAGCTTTTCCCCATCACCTCGAGGTGCAGGTGGTCGCCAGACGAGTAGCCGGTATTGTCACAGTAGAAGGCTAATGGTGCCCAGGGGCGGAATCGAACCACCGACACCGTGATTTTCAGTCACGTGCTCTACCAACTGAGCTACCTGGGCGCCGCCCGCGGACAGCGGGCAGGGGTGAGAGCGCCGGCTATATAAAGACTGGCTTCCGGCCTGTCCAGACGAGCCTCCCAAGCCGAGATGGCGAGGAACGACAGCGACGAAACAATCCAAGTCGTATCCCGCACGCGGCGCGGGGTGCAACGCCGCAGCAGATGCGGGATCTTCAGAGAGGCCAGCGCCTGGGAGGGTCCCGGATTGCAGCGCACCGCTTCGCGTTGCGCTGGGCGCGCGGCACCGCTGCCTGGATTGCGTCGCCTTCGGCTCGCAATGACAGCGGCGGGCCCGCCCCTGGGATTTCTTGCTTCGCTTCGCTGGCAATGCCGGGGGCGCGTCAGATCGCGCCTTCGACGCCGAGCGCGCGGCGGAAGCGCAGCTTGAGGGCGACCCCGTCGCGCAGCGGCAAAACTTTCGGCGGCTCGTCCGGCGTGATGGCGACGCGCGCGAACAGCATCTCGTCGTAGCCCTTGAGCAGGCGGGCGAGCTCGCGCAGCCGCCCCTCGTCCGCGACCTCGAGTGCCTGCGCAAAGCCGCAGGCGCGCGCGACCGCGACCAGGTCGACACCGGCGCCGGTGTGGGTTGCCTGCGCGCCGGTCTCGCCGTAGAGCCCGTTGTCGAACACGATCACCGCCAGATTTGGCGGGCGCTGCACCCCGATGGTCGCGAGGCTGCCGAGCCCCATCAGCATCTCGCCGTCGCCGGTGATCACGGCGACCCGCCGGCGCGGCCGGGCGAGCGCCAGCCCGAGCCCGATCATGGCGGCGCCGCCCATCGCGCCCCAGAGATAGAAGTTGCGGTCGTCGTCGCCGACCGAGGCGAGATCGTAGCTGGTCGAGCCGAGACCGGGCACGACCAGGAGGTCCTCGCCGCGGTCCGCGAGCAACGTGGCGATCGCCTGGCGCCGGTCGAGCATCACTTCACCCATACCTTGCGGCCGATCAGCCGCTGCGACAGCAGCACCGCGACCGCGAGGTCGCCGTCGAAGGCGAGATCGATCGCGGCGGCGGCGGTCTCGGCAACCTCCTCGGCACGGTCGGCGCGATAGACGTGCACGTCGCAGAGCCTGAGGGTCGGCTCGACGATCGAGCCCATCGGCACCTGCCACGGATTGAACTCCGCCCACTCGCCTCGCATGGTCACCAGCATCACCAGCGGAAAGCGGCAGGTGCGCGCGAGCGAGAGCATGTTGATGCAGTTGCCGACGCCGCTCGACTGCATCAGCAGCACCGAGCGCTCGCCACCGAGCCATGCGCCGGCCGCAAGCGCGATCCCCTCCTCCTCGGTGGTAAGCACGATGTCGCGGATCGCCGGATCGGCCTGGCACAGCGCGATCAGGCGCGCATGGCCGGCGTCCGGCACGTAGGCGACCTGGCGGATCTCGCTCTGCTTGACGACGCCGAACAGTTGGTCCGGCCAACCGGCCGGCTCGCTCCGCGGCGATGGCACCACGCTTCCCATGCCGGTTCCTCTTTCCTGGTTCGTCAGCGCCGGCATTGTGTCCGGCATCCACGGCCGCGTTTCCTCACCGTCGCTGCGCGGAGCCAAAGCGACGAAGATGTGTGGGGTGGGCAAAGCGGCGCGAACGCGGCGCGTGCCCACGTTGACAGCCCGCGTGGGCACGGCGCGCCAAGGCGCGCCTTTGCCCACCCTGCAAAGCTTCGCTCCGCTCGCGGTGACGTCTCAACCATCGCCCGGCTCCTGATCGTCCTTCGGCACGGTCGTGACGTCGTCCTCGCCCTCGACCACCGGCACCGTGTAGGTGCCGGAAAGCCAGCGATGAAGGTCGACGTCGCCGCAGCGCTTGGAACAGAACGGCCGCCAACGCGCCTCGGCGGGCTTGCCGCAGATCGGACAACCTTTGCGGTCGGCCGGCTCAGCCATGCCTCACACATACTTCAGCGTCAGCCCGCCATCGACGATGAGCTCGAGCCCGGTGACATAGCGGCTCTCGTCGCTGGCGAGGTAGACGGCAGCCCACGCCACGTCCCAGCCGCTGCCGCCGAAACCCATCGGCACCTGGCGCGCGCGCACGCGCCACATCTCCTCGATGTCGCCGCCCGCATAGGCCTGCGCCAGACCGGCGGCGTGCTCGACCATCGGGGTCTGCATCAGGCCGGGCAGGATGGCGTTCACGCGGATTTGCCGGGCCGCATACTGGGCGGCGGTGGTGCGGGTCAGGTGGCTGAGCGCTGCCTTGCTGGCGTAGTAGGTGGCATAGGGCACGCCGGTGTAGCGGACGGCGGCAACCGACGAGATCGCGATGATCGAGCCGCCGCCCTGCGCCTCCATCAGCGGGATGACGTGCTTCATGGTCAAAAACGCGCCCTTGAGGTTGACCGTCAGGACGCGATCCCACTGCTCCTCGGATACCTCCACCACGCCGCCGGTTTCGGCGATGCCGACATTGTAGTCGAGCACGTCGACGCGGCCGTAGGCGGACCGGCAGGCATCGACCATGGCGGCGACGTCGTCTGCGCGCGTGACGTCGGCGCGCACCGCGCGCGCGGAGGTCGACGGTCTCCTGCGCGGCCGCGAGATTGACGTCGGCGCACATGACCTTGGCGCCCTCGCGCGCGAACGCCGCCGCGGTCGCCTTACCGTTGCCCCAGCCGGGCCCGATCGAGCCGGCACCGACCACCAGCGCGACCTTGTCCTTCAGGCGACCCGCCATGCCCAAACCCCTGCCCGCCAACCGGGCGGCCAGAATGCTTACCATCTTGCAGCAACGCAACTGGAGCGGCACGACCGGAACCGGTATGGTGATGCGCGCAAGGGAGCGCTTCGCGGGACCGAGCCGGTGGACCCTTCGCGTGAAAGTCGAGTCGACGCGCTTGATCGACGGGTACCGGGCGGGCTGACGGACCAGGTCGCCGCGCTTTTTGGCATCGGCATCGTCTACTTCCTGCTCGCCAAGGCTGGGCTCTCGCTCGCATCGATCCATCCGAGCGCAACCCCGATCTGGCCGCCGACCGGATTTGCGCTCGCCGCCGTGCTGCTCTGGGGGTATCGCGTCTGGCCGGCCATTTTCCTCGGCGCGTTTCTCGCCAACGCCACCACGGCGGGCTCGCTCGCGACCTCCGGCCTGATCGCCGCCGGCAACACGCTCGAAGGCCTGATCGGCGCCTGGCTGATCAACCGATGGTCGGGCGGCCGCGCGACCCTTGAGACCCCGACCGGCGTGGCCAAATTCGCGCTGATCAGTCTCGCCCCCGGCACCATGGTCAGCGCGACCGTCGGCGTCACCACCTTGAGCCTCGCCGGCTACGCCGAGTGGGCGAGCTTCGCGGCGGTCTGGATGACGTGGTGGCTCGGCGACGTGGCGGGTGCGCTGGTGATCGCGCCGGTGCTGCTGCTGTGGGCGATCGACATCCGCAAGCTGTCGCGCGACGAGCTGATGGCGTCGGGCGCGACCTTGCTCGGCGCGGCGGCGGTCGGCGTCATCGCGTTCAGCCCGTTGATCGAGCAGACGCCGACCCGCGGCGCCTTCGCCTTCCTGGCGATCCTGCCGCTGCTGTGGGCGGCGTTGCGGCGCAACCAGCGCGACACGGCGACGGTCGCGCTCATCCTGTCGGCGTTCGCAGTCTGGGGCGCCCTGGCCGACGGCGGCCCGTTCGCCCTCACCACCCTCAACGACTCCTTCCTGCTGCTGCTGGCGTTCATGATCAGCATCACCGTGCCGAGCCTCGCGCTCAGCGCCGACGTGCAGGTCCGCCGAGAGGCCGAGGAGGTGCTGCGTCGTGCGCACGGCGAGCTCGACGACCGCGTGCGCCAGCGCACCGCCGCGCTCGGGGCAGCCAACCAGGCGCTGCACGCGGAGGCCGAGCAGCGCCGGCTGCTCGAAGCCGAACGGGAGCAGCAGCGCGTCCATCTGCTCGAAGCGCAGCGTCTTGCCAGCCTCGGCAGCTGGGTATGGGACATCCCGCAAGGCAAGGTCACCTGGTCGGCGCAGCTCTACGGTATCTACGGCCTCGAGCCCGGGCAGTTCGGCGGCACCGTCGAGGACTTCCTCGGCTACATCCACGACGACGATCGCGAGCGCATCAGGAGCGCGATCGGTCAGGCGCTGGAATCCGGCCAAGGGTTTCGCCTCGACGAGCGCATCGTGCGGCCCGACGGGGAGCTCCGCTATCTGCAGAGCTCCGGCGAGGTGATCCGCGACGAGCGCGGGCAGGCCGTGCAGATGCTCGGAATCTGCCAGGACGTCACCGAGCAGAAGCGCGCCGAGAGCGCACTTGAGCACGCGCGCGACCAGCTCGCGCAGTCGCAGAAGCTCGAGGCGCTGGGCCAGCTCACCGGCGGCATCGCCCACGATTTCAACAATCTCTTGATGATCGTGAGCGGCCACGCCGAGTTGTTGCGGCGGCGGCTGACGGAGCCGCGCGACTTGCGGGCGATCGACGCGGTCCGCGCCGCGGCCGCCCGTGGCGAAAGCTTGACCCGCCAGCTGTTGACGTTCTCACGGCGCCAGCGGCTCGATCCGGTGGTGGTCGACCTGCGTGACCGCATCGAAGCGGTGCGCCACATGCTCGGCAGCACCCTGCACGATACGATCCGGCTCGACTGCAGGGTCGCGCGCGACCTGTGGCCGGTCGAAGTCGACATCGGCGAGCTCGAGCTCTCGCTGGTCAATATCGCGGTCAACGCCCGTGACGCGATGCCGGAGGGCGGCGCGATCACGTTGTCCGCCGCCAACGTCACCTTGGCACCCGATGCTCCGGCAGGGCGGAGCGGCGGCGATTTCGTCGCGCTGTCGATGCGGGACACCGGTTGCGGCATCCCGCCGGAGGTGCTGCCGCGGGTCTTCGAGCCGTTCTTCACCACCAAGCCGGTCGGCAAGGGGACTGGGCTCGGCCTCTCGCAGGTCTATGGCTTTGCCCGTCAGACCGGCGGCGCCGTGGAGGTGACGAGCGAGCCCGGCCGTGGCACGACGCTCACGCTCTACCTGCCGCGCAGCCTTGCCGCGCCTTCGGCGGTGGCGCCGCCGGCGTCGTCGCAAGCGGCGGTCCGGCGCGATGGCACCGTCCTGGTGGTGGAGGACACCGCCGACGTCGGCGACGTCACCGCCAGCCTGCTCGAGCAGCTCGGCTTTCATGTGGTCAGGGTGTCCAATGCGGCCGAGGCGCTGCACAAGCTGCAGGACGCCACCGTCGACCTCGTGCTCAGCGACATCGTCATGGCCGAGATGAACGGCATCGCGCTCGCGCGCGAGATCCGGCGGCGCTCGCCGCCGATCCCGGTCCTGCTGGTGAGCGGCTACAGCGACGCGCTGCAGGCGGCGGAGGCGGAGTTCGCGGTCCTGCGCAAGCCGTTCGACATCGATGCCCTCGAGCTCGCGATCCGGCGCGTGCTGCCGGGCGCGGCGCAATCACCGCCGGCGCACGCCGTGCCGGGCTGATACCTGCGGCAATCATGAAGACCTACCCGATCGTCCTGGCCGGGCTTGTCTCGGCCATCCACGTTTGGCTCCGTCCTGGCGAAGCAAGAAAGACGTGGATGCCCGCGACAAGCGCGGGCATGACGAGCCAGCACTTGATGCCGCTGGTATGATACCTCTCCCCGCTCGCAGGGAGAGGGTGAAGCGCTCGTGCCTGGCGTCTCGCGCGGAGCTTACCCGACAGCCTTGCGGCGCTCGGCGTCGAGCGCGCGCAGCTCGGTCTTGAGGATCTTGCCGTAGTTGTTCTTGGGCAGCGCCGGCACGAACACATAGTCCTTCGGCCGCTTGAAGCGCGCGATGCGCGAAAGACAGAGCGCGTCGAGCTCGGCCGCGCTCGCCTCGCCGACCACATAGGCGACCACGACCTCGCCCCATTCGGGGTCGGCACGGCCGATCACCGACACTTCGCTCACCTTGCCGTGCGTCAGCAGCACCTCCTCGACCTCGCGCGGATAGATGTTGGAGCCGCCGGAGATGATCATGTCCTTGGAGCGGTCCTTGAGCGTGAGATAGCCGTCGCGGTCGAAGGCGCCGACGTCGCCGGTATGCAGCCAGCCGCCCCGGAGGGTCTGGGCGCTGGCCTCCTCGTTGCGCCAGTAGCCCCTCATCACCACGTCGCCGCGGCAGAGGATCTCGCCGGTTTCGCCGGTCGGCACCGCGCGATCCTGTGCATCGGCGACCATGACCTCGACGCAGGCGTACGGCCGCCCCGCCGACGCCAGCCGCTCGCGCCAGCGCGGATGGTCGCGGTCGGCAATGTCCTCCTTCGACAGCGTGGTGATCGTCATCGGGGCTTCGCCCTGGCCGTAGATCTGCGCGAAGCACGGACCGAAACGATCGAGCGCGGCGAGTGCGTCCTCGACATACATCGGCGCGCCGCCCCAGATGATGGTGCGAATGCGGCTGGGGTCGCACGTTCCCGGGTGCTCGACCAGACGCTTGATCATGGTGGGGGCGGCAAACATCGACGCGCGCGGCCAGGCATCGAACAGCGCCAGCAGCTCCTCGGGCTCGAACCCGGTCGACGCAGGGATGACGTTGATCCCGAGCCGCGCCACGTGCGGGATCACATAGAGGCCCGAGCCGTGGCTCATCGGCGCCGCATGCAGCACCGGATCGCCGGGCGAGACCGGATCGACCTCGGCGAGATAGGCGTGGCTTGCCCAGGACAGGTTGCGGTGGCTGAGCATCGCGCCCTTGGGGCGCCCGGTCGTCCCCGAGGTATAGAACAGCCAGGCGAGATCATCGGGGGCGCGCGATACGACCTCGATCGGGTCGGCCTCGAACAAAGCCTCATACTCAGCGCTGCCGATGCGGACCAGCCGCTCGAGGCTCGGCGGGGCATGCGGGGCAACCAGCTCGTCGAGGCCTGCGGAGGCGAAGCACGCGCGGGCGCCGGAATGCTCCAGGATGTAGGCGAGCTCGAGCGCATGCAGCTTGGCATTGGCCGGCACGGCGGCAAGCCCGGCATGCCAGACACCAAAGAACAGCTCGAGGTATTCGGGCGAGTTCTTGGCGACGATGGCGACGCGGTCGCCAAAATTGAGCCCGAAGCGCTGGCGCAGCGCGCCGGCAAGCCGCGCAGCGCGGCCGGCAAGATCGCCATAGCTGCGCACGATGCGCGCGCCGACGGCGGCGGCCGGAGAGCTGCCATGGCTCATGCCCGCGCGGTTAAGCCAAAGCGCGAGGTTCATGGATGAGATCCCGCCAGCACGACAGGGCACCTGGTCCGAAGCGCGGCGTTTCGGCCTCCCCTCCCCGCGGCGCGCTGGGGAAGGATGAAGCCTGCGTCGCGGCCGCTATCGCTGATCGCGGATCAGTCACGCTTCGACGCCGCGGTGATCACATCGGATTGAGCCAGCCGAAATGTACCGGATAGCCCTCGCCGCCGAGCAGCGACAGCGTCTCGTAGAGCGGCAGGCCGACGATGTTGCTGTAGGACCCGACGACCTTGACCACGAAGGTGCCGGCAAGCCCCTGCACCGCGTAGCCGCCGGCCTTGCCGCGCCACTCGCCGGAGGCGAGATAGGCTTCGAGGTCCTCCTTCGACAGCCGCTTGAAACGCACGCGCGATTCGACCAAGCGCTGGCGGAAGGCTTCCTTCGGGGTGACCATGCACACGCCGGTATAGACCCGGTGACTGCGCCCCGAGAGCAGCCGCAAGCATTGCGCCGCCTCGTCGAGCAGCTCGGCCTTGGGCAGGATGCGGCGACCGACCGCGACCACGGTGTCGGCCGCGACCACGAACGCGCCCTGCAAATCCTCCTCGCGACGGACGGTGACGAGCGCGGCCTCCGCCTTGGCGCGCGCCAGTCGGGTGGCATAGGCGCGCGGCAGCTCGCCCTTCTTTGGCATCTCGTCGACCGCGGCCGGCAGCAAGGTGTCGGGCTCGATGCCGGCCTGATTGAGCAGCGCCAGCCGCCGCGGCGATCCCGACGCCAGCACGAGCTTGGGGCGTCCAGTCATTTGAATCGATACGTAATGCGACCCTTGGTCAGGTCGTATGGGGTCATCTCGACGAACACCTTGTCGCCGGCGAGGACCCGGATGCGATTCTTACGCATGCGGCCGGCGGTATGAGCAATGATCTCGTGGTCGTTCTCCAGCTTGACGCGGAAAGTGGCGCTCGGAAGCAATTCCGTCACGAGACCGGGAAACTCCAGCAACTCTTCCTTCGCCATCGATATCCGATGCGGTTGGGATACCGGTCGCCCCGGCGTGGCCACCGGGCCCGTCATGTCGTCGACGTCCATGGACGGGAGCGCAAACTAGCGGAATCGGCCATCTTCGACAACTGCAGACGAGCTGTGCCGCGCGTGGCGCTTTAGTTAGGGTTGGCAAAGCGCCGCGCGCGCGCGTGCCCACGAGGTGGATCGGCCGGCAGGCCGGTGCGCAACTCGCAAATGAACGGGATCGAGCAACAGCGCCTCACTCGTTCCCGGCCGCCGTGCGCGGCCCGAACCGCTCCCTGATCCGCCGCATCAATCCGTCGCGCACCTCGCGATAGGCGTCGAGCATCTGCTCGCGGTTGCCGGTCGCGAGCGTGGGGTCGGGCATCGGCCAGTATTCGACATCGGCCGCGAGCGTGCGGGTGAGATCGAGCGCCCTGTGGTGCGCCTCCGGCGCCAGCGAGACGATCAGGTCGAAGTTCAAGCCCTCATACTCCTCCAGCTCCTCGAACGTCCGCGGCCGGTGCCTGCCGATATCGATGCCGATCTCGTCGAGCGCTGACACCGCGAACGGATCGAGCTCGCCCTTGCGCACGCCGACCGACTCCACATAGGTCGACCGGCCGAACATGTGCCTGAACAGCGCCGCCGCCATCGGCGAGCGCACGGCATTGTGGCCGCACGCAAACAGCACGGCTTGCGGCTTGCGGAAGCGTGGGCTCGCGCTCACCGGCGCTTACCCCTTCCAGTGCAGCACGCAGATGAGCGTAAACAGCCGGCGCGCGGTGTCGAAATCCACCTCCACCTTGCCGGCGAGACGATCCATCAACAGCCGCGAGCCTTCGTCGTGCAGACCGCGCCGACCCATGTCGATGGCCTCGATCTGGCTCGGCATCGCGGTGCGAATCGCCTGGTAATAGCTCTCGCAAATCAGGAAGTAGTCCTTCACGATCTTCCTGAACGGCGTGAGCGAAAGCATGTGCACGATGACCGCGGCCCCGTCCGACAGACGGATGTCGAAGGCGAGCCTGTTCTCGCTGATGCCGAGATTGAGCGTGTACGGACCGCCCCCGTGCCCGGCCGGCGCGAACACGTTTTCTTCGAGTAGGTCGTAGATCGCGACCGCGCGTTCGTGCTCGACGTCGGCGTTGGAGCGGCCGATGGAGCCCTCGTCGAGCGTGATCGCCACGAGGCGATGCGCAGCGTCAGATGCGGTCGGGCCGGATGTCATCGGTCAGGGGGAGTGGCGAATGGCGAATAGCGAATAGTGAGTAGTGAGTGGTGAGCGATGAATAGCATCGAGGCTGGCGTCATAGGTTCCGCTCACCACTCCGCCACTCGCCATTCACTATTCTACTCAGTATTCACTATTCACTACTCACTATTCACTATTCACTATTCGCTATTCGCTATCGAGTCGGATCGCGACCGAGCGGGCATGGGCCTCGAGGCCCTCGGCCCGACCCAAGCCGATGGCGGCGGGAGCAAGCGCGCGCAGCTGCTCCGGCCCGAGCTTGAGGATCGAGGTGCGCTTCATGAAGTCGAGGACGCCGAGGCCGGAAGAGAAGCGCGCCGAGCGCGCGGTCGGCAGCACATGGTTCGACCCGGCGACGTAGTCGCCAATCGCTTCCGGCGTGTGATGGCCGATGAAGATCGCGCCCGCATTGCGGATGCGCTCCGCCAGCGGGCCGGGATCGCGCGTCGCGATCTCCAGATGCTCGGGAGCAATCGCATCGACCAGCGGCACCGCCTGGTCGAAGTCCCGCACCAGAATGACGGCGCCGAAATCGCGCCATGCGGCGCCGGCGGTCGAGCCGCGCGGCAGCGTCCTGAGCTGGCGCGCGACAGCGCTCTCGACCTCGCCCGCGAGCTTGCCGTCATCGGTGATCAGGATCGATTGCGCGGCCACGTCGTGCTCGGCCTGCGCCAACAGATCAGCGGCGATCCACTCCGGATGCGCCTCGCGATCCGCTAGGATCAAAACCTCGGACGGCCCCGCGATCATGTCGATGCCGACGGTGCCGAAGACAAGGCGCTTGGCCGCCGCCACATAGGCGTTGCCCGGTCCCACGATCTTGGCGACCGGCGCGATGGTCTCGGTGCCATAGGCGAACGCGGCCACCGCCTGGGCGCCGCCGATGCGGTAGATCTCGTCGACGCCGGCGAGCCGCGCCGCCGCAAGCACCAGCGGCGCGAGCTTTCCGTCGGGCGCCGGCACCGCCATCGCGACGCGCGGCACGCCCGCAACCTTCGCCGGCACCGCGTTCATCAGGACCGAAGACGGATAGGCGGCGGTACCGCCGGGAACGTAGATGCCGACCGCCTCGATCGCCGTCCACCGCTGCCCGAGCTCGACGCCGAGCGCGTCGACGAACCGGTCGTCCACGGGCAACTGGCGGCGGTGCAAGGCCTCGATGCGGTCGCGTGCGAGCGCAAGCGCCGCCAACGCATCCGGGTCGCACTGCGCGGTCGACTGCTCGATTTCCGGGGCGCCGACCTTCAGCTCGCTCGGCGCAAGGGCGATCCGATCGAAACGCCTGGTGAGCTCGATGACAGCCGCGTCGCCGCGGGCGATCACATCGTCGATGATCGCGCGGACCGCGGCCTCGACGTCGGCCGCGGTCTCGCGCTTGGCGGCCAGAAAGCCCTTGAATCGCGCCGCGAAATCGGGAGCGCTCGTGTCGAGGCGAATGGGCATGCCGGTAATCCCGCGGAGAAAGCCGGCGCGGGCGCCCGGCCGCTGGCACCAGCCCCTGGCGGGGTCAATGGCGCGGCGTAGTCGGCGCGTCAACCCCTTGCCGCGGCGGCGGCTCTGCGGCGTGTTCCGGACACTTGTCCGTGGTCCAACACGGACCGAGATCGGCGAGCTCGACCTCGAGACATTCGACCTCCAGCCGCACCGCGGCGCCTCCCGAGAACACCAGGGTAACGACGCCGGCCGGTGCATCGGTCTCGGCAAATTCGACCGCCAGCAGATTGAGCACCGCATCCTTGTCACGCGGCTGCACGCTGCGGCACTTGCAGCCGAGCACCCGGTCGAAGCGGAGAGCGGCGAGACGGCGACGGTATTCGGGTTTCTCGGCGTGCGCGGCTTCCCAATCGAAGCGGCCGAGCGCGGCCACGAACCGGTTCTCGTCCGGGCGCCAGTGCACGTCGGCGACCTTTACGATGGCGTCCTGCAGGTGCGCCGATATGATCTCGATGTCGTCCCGGTCGAGGGCGACGAGCTTCAGCGGGTCCATGGCGACGGCAACATCCGGCAATTGTTTGGCGCTCCGTACTTAGCGACGCCCCCTTGCGGTCGCAAGATGTCGGACGGCGCCGAGCATCGGTATGACGCCGTACCCGCGGGCCTCGATCCAAACCCGCCGTTTCGTCCCAGCCGAACGGGGAAAAATGGCCTATTCGCCGGCCGTCGAAATAACATAGTCTGGCGCCCGAAGGCGCGCCACGCGATCGCGTGCGGAACCGCCCGGCGCGGCATCCAGGGGAGAAACATGATCCGACCTGTCTCGATCGCAGTGATGGCAGCCGTTCTGTCGGCCGGCGCGGCCAATGCCGAGGTTGGCGGCGTCCTTCGCATCGGCGTGCTCAACGACATGTCGAGCGTGTACTCCGACTATCAGGGCCGCGGATCGCTGCTCGCCGCCCAGATGGCGATCGAGGATTACGCCAAGAACTCGAGCCGGAAGGTCGAGGTGCTGGGCGCCGACCACCAGAACAAGCCGGATGTCGGTGCCGCGATCGCGCGCAAGTGGCTCGAGACCGAGGGCGTCGACGTGATCGTCGACCTGCCCAACTCGGCGGTAGCGTTCGCGGTCAACGACATCGTGCGCGACCGCAACAGGGTCATGATCGGCTCCGGCGCCGGGTCGGCGCTGCTCACCGGCGCCCGCTGCTCGCCCAATACGGTGCATTGGACCTACGACACCTGGGCCTACGGCCACTCGATGGCGCGCGCGGTGATCACGCAAGGCGGCAAGACCTGGTTCTTCATCACCGCCGACTATGCGTTCGGCCACGACCTCGAGAAGCAGGCGGTCGACGAGGTGACGGCAAGCGGCGGCCGGATCCTCGGCGCCGTGCGCCATCCGATCGGTGCCAGCGACTTCGCCTCCTTCCTGGTTCAGGCGCAGGCGTCGGGCGCGGAGATCGTCGCCTTCGCCAATGCCGGAGGCGATCTGTCGAACTCGCTCAAGCAGGCGGCCGAGTTCGGGTTGGCGCCGAAGCAGAAAGTCCTCGGCCTGATCTTCGGGGTCACCAATATTCCCGGGCTTGGGCTGAAGGCCACGCAGGGTATCCAGTCGGTGGCACCGTTCTACTGGGACCTCAACGACGGCACGCGGGCGTTCTCGCGGCGTTTCCAGGAGCGCCATCACAGCCGCATGATGCCGAACGACATGCATGCCGGCGTCTATGCGGGCGTGCTGCACTATCTCAAGGCGGTCGACAAAGTGGGCTCGCCCGCCGACGGCAAGGCGGTGGTTGCCGCCATGAAGGCGACCGCGACCGACGATCCGTTGTTCGGGAAGGGCGTGATCCGCGAGGACGGCCGCAAGCTGCACCCGATGTACCTCCTGGAGGTGAAGAAGCCGGAGGAATCGAAGGCGGACTGGGATTACATGCGGGTGGTCGGCACCATCGAGGCCGAGCGGGCATTCCGTCCGCTCAAGGAGGGCGGCTGTCCGCTGGTCGGCAAGTGAGCAAGGCGGCGCGTCGATGAGCGCCACGACCCAGGCCGCGATGCAACGTCGGGCAGCGCAGCCGGCGCTGCGTGCCATCCGCTATGCGCCGGTCAGCGTCGCCTGCGAGCCGCGGCCGGGCGGCGGCTACGTGCTGCGCAGCCGCGAGCCGTTGGCGCCCTACGACACCAGCGTCGCCCGCTTGTTTCGGGCAGCTGTGGAGCGGCGGCCGGACCATCCATTCCTGGCGGAGCGGGAAGGCAGCGGAGGTTGGCGCAAGCTGAGCTACGGCGAAGCGCGGGCGCACGCCGACCGCATCGCGCAGGCGCTGCTCGATCGCGGGCTCTCGGCCGAGCGGCCGGTGATGGTGCTGTCCGGCAATGCGATCGAGCATGGCCTCGTCACGCTTGCCTGCTTCACGGCCGGCATCCCGATCGCGCCGGTGTCGGTCGCCTACTCGCTGCAGAGCCGCGACCACGTCAAGCTCAAGCATATCGTCGAGCTGCTCACCCCCGGCCTGATCTATGTTGCCGACACCGGACCGTTTGCGGCATCGCTGGGAGCCATCGGGCGCACCGGCGTCGAGGTGGTTGCCGGCCGCAACGGCGCAGATCTCGAGAACGTCACCGCGTTCGACGCGCTTGCGCGCACGGACGCCGGTCAGGCAGTCGAGAACGCGGTCGCGGCCTCGCACGCCGACACGATCGCGAAATTCCTATTCACGTCAGGATCGACCGGTTTCCCCAAGGCGGTCGTCAACACCCACGGCATGATGACCGCGAACCAGCAGCAGGTTGTCCAGACATGGCCGTTCCTGCACGACGATGACCTCGTGCTGGCGGACTGGCTGCCCTGGAGCCACACCTTCGCCGGCAATCACAACTTCAACCTGATCCTGCGTCATGCCGGCACACTCTATCTCGATCCCGGCAAGCCGCTGCCGGAGCTGATCAAGGAGACGGTGCGCACGCTCTGCGAGGTGTCGCCGACCATCTACCTCAGCGTTCCGGCCGGCTACGCGGCGCTGCTGCCGCACCTCGAGCAGAACGAGGCGCTGGCGCAGAATTTCTTCCGTCGATTGCGACTGATCTTCTATGCGGCGGCCGCGTTGCCGCAGGACCTGTGGGAGCGGCTCGATGCGGTCGCGCTGCGCACCACCGGCGAACGGATTCCGATGACCTCATCGTGGGGCGCGACCGAAACGGCGCCGATGGCGACCGCGGCCCACTACCTGCTCGATCGCGCTGGCAATATCGGGGTGCCGGCGCCCGGCATCGCCATCAAGCTGGTGCCGAGCGGGGACAAGCTGGAAGTGCGCGTGCGCGGGCCCAACGTCACGCCCGGATACTGGCGGCAGCCGGACTTGACCGCGGCGGCGTTCGACGAGGACGGTTTCTACCAGATCGGCGACGCCGTGCGGCTCGCCGACCCCAACGACCCGGCCAAGGGCCTCGTGTTCGATGGCCGGCTGGCGGAAGATTTCAAGCTCACGACCGGTACCTTCGTGCATCCCGGTCCGCTGCGCGTCGGGGTGCTGGCGGCGGCTTCGCCGGTGCTGCAGGACGCGGTGGTCGCGGGCGAGAACCGCGACCGCGTCGGCCTGCTGCTCTGGCTCAATCCCGGCGGCTGCCAGAAGCTGCTCGGGGGTGACGCGCCGCTGGCGCCGGCCGTGCTCTCCGCGCACCCGCGTGTGCGCGAGCACGTCGCCCACGCGGTCCGGCAGTGGAATGCCGACAACGGCGGATCCTCGACCCGGGTGGCGCGCCTGCTGCTGCTCAACGACGCACCCTCGATCGACGCCAACGAGATCACCGACAAGGGCTATATCAACCAGCGCGTCGCGCTCGACCGCCGTCGCGCCGAGGTCGAGCGCCTGTTCGCCGCCGCGCCGGACCCCGAGGTGATGGTGTTCGATCCGCCTGCGTCCTGACCACCCGATCGCCGACGCCGTCATTGCGAGTTGCGCACCATCCTGGCGTTCCGGGGCAGGCTCTCAACATGAGGAGGTGGGGCGCCCAAAGCCAGACGTGGGTGGCTGGGACAAGCCAGGACAAGCCCCGCCATGACGATCGGATGGCTCATCATGATTGCCGCTGGTATCAGGGACCTCGCCACGGGACCTGTCCGGCCCCTACATTGCGGCGAGGTCACGAGCGGAGGGGAAAGTGAGCGATCAGACGGTCGGCGTCGGCGTCGCGCCGATGGAAGTGATTCTGTCGTACGACGGGTTGGGCTTCCTGCAGGCCATGATCGCCGGCAAGCTGCCGGCGCCACCGATCACCGAAACGCTGGGATTCGCGCTGGTCGAAGTCGAGCACGGGCGGGCGGCGTTTGCTGGGACGCCGCGCTTCGCCTACTACAACCCGATCAATGTCGTGCACGGCGGCTGGGCAGCGACCCTGCTCGATTCCGCCTTGGGCTGCGCCGTGATGACGACGCTGGCGAAGGGCGAAGCCTATACGACGCTCGAGATCAAGGTGAACCTGGTGCGCGCCATCACCACGGAGACCGGCCGCGTCACCGCCGATGCGCGCATCCTGCATCGCGGGCGCACGATCGGCACCGCCGAATCCTACCTGCGCGACCAGGCCGGCAAGCTCTACGCCCACGGCACGACGACCTGCGCGATCTTCCCGGCGAAGGCGAGTTAAGAGCAAGCCGTAGCACCCCCATTCGTCATCATCCGCGAAAGCGGATGATCCAGTAACCTCGGGCTTCCGGCAGATGGCAGTCTTACTGGTCCCCCGCTTGCGGGGGGATGACGGCGGAATGTGCCGCGCGATGCAGCGCGGCGCTACTGCGCGATGGCGGAGCGCAGCGCCAGCGGCTGGCTGCGCTCGCGGGTCGCGGTGCGGATCATCTCGCTGCGGCCGCGGCCACGGCGCGTGAAGTCGCAATAGGCGAAGTTGAACCCCGAGATCGCGCCGCGGAAGCTGTTGGCGTCGGTGCGGGTCAGGCTGAAGCAGGGCTCGAACGGCATGCCCTTGAGCGACGCGCACACGCGCTCGCCGCGCACCTGCAGCGTGTTGGTCGGCAGCGCCATGAACCGCGGCGCGCCGTTACTGCCCGTCTGGACGGTGCCGGCGACCGAGCCGTCGGCGAAGATGCGGCCGGTACCGCGCGTGCCGTCGAAGCAGCTGTAGGCGAACACCTTGCCGACGACGAAGCGGCGCGCCTGTTCTGCATTCATCTCCTGTGAGGCCGCCGGAAACGCGACGACGAGAGCGGTCAGCAAGGTCCCGATACGCGTCAGCATCCCCGTTGTCTCCTCATTAACCTTAACGGTGCCGTTATAGCGCGACGATCGTCGCCAAAAGGTTACCGGACCCTGACGACGGTCCGTCCCCTCACCTTCCCATCAACGATCGCCCGTCCCGCCTCGATCACGTCGAGAAGGCCGATCTCGCTTACCATATCCTGCAATTTGCCGCGGTCGAGGTCGGTTGCCAAGCGTTTCCACGCCTCGCGCCGGAGCCGTTGCGGGCACATCACCGAATCGATGCCCAGAAGCGACACGCCACGCAAGATGAACGGCGCCACCGATGCGGGCAGATCCATCCCGGCGGCAAGGCCGCAGGCCGCGACCGCGCCGCCGTAGCGGGTCATCGCCAGGACATTTGCCAGCGTGTGCGAGCCGACCGAGTCGATCGCGCCGGCCCAGCGCTCCTTGCCGAGCGGACGGCCAGGACCTGAAAGCTCGGCGCGGTCGATGATCTCGGCCGCCCCCAGCCGCTTGAGATAGTCGGCCTCCTGCGGACGGCCTGTCGATGCGATCACGGCGTAGCCGAGCTTGGCCAAGAGCGCGATCGCGACCGATCCGACCCCACCGGCCGCACCCGTGACCACCACCGGCCCGTTCGCCGGCGCAACGCCATGGCGCTCGAGCGCCATGACGGCCAGCATCGCCGTGTAGCCGGCCGTGCCGATGGCCATGGCCTCACGGCCGCTCATGCCGGCGGGCAGCGGCACCAGCCAGTCGCCTTTGACGCGCGCCTTGGCGCCGTAAGCGCCGAGGTGCGTCTCGCCCAGGCCCCAGCCATTGAGAATGACCTCGGCGCGCGGTTTCCATTCGGGGTGCGAGGAGGATTCGACGCGGCCGGCGAAATCGATGCCGGGAATCATCGGAAAGCGGCGGACGACCGGCGCCTTGCCGGTCAGCGCAAGGCCGTCCTTATAGTTCACCGTCGACCAATCGACATCGACCGTGACGTCGCCGGCCATCAGGTCGGCTTCGTCGAAATCGACGAGGTCGACGGTCTGCCCCTTCTCGGCCTTGTCGATGCGGATCGCCTTGAAAGTCGCCACTTCTTGCCCCTTGGCGCGGCGCTGGGATTAGCGGCGCGAACGAAGGCGAGAACAAGGCATCAGGCCGGCGCAGCGGCCACGCGTCCGACCGGCTTCTCGACGATCGGCAGGTTGATCAGCGCGGAAGCGACGCCAAAGAACACCGACAGCCACCACACCACGTCGTAGGAGCCGGTTCGCTCGAACAGGACGCCGCCGAGCCAGACGCCGAGGAAGCCGCCGACCTGGTGGCTGAAGAACGCGAAGCCGAACAGCATCGCCAGCCAACGCGTGCCGAACATGAGCGCGACCAGGGACGAGGTCGGAGGCACGGTCGAGAGCCACAACAGCCCCATCACGGCGCCCCACGCGATCGCGACCATGGGAGACGCCGGCACGGTGATGAAGGCGATCACCGCCAGGGCGCGGGCGAAATAGATGATCGAAAGCAGGTAGCGCTTCGGCATCCGGTCGCCGAGCCAGCCGGAGGCCAAGGAGCCGACGATGTTGAAGATGCCGATGAACGCCAGCGTCCAGCCGCCGACCTCGACCGAGAGGCCGCGGTCGACCAGATAGGCCGGCAGGTGGACCGTAACGAATGCCAGCTGGAAGCCGCAGGTGAAGAAGCCGAGCACGAGCAGCACGTAGCTGCGGTGGCCGAACGCCTCCGCCAGCATCTGCTTGAGCGACGCCGACGCCACCGGTCCGGGGTCCGCGGTGGCGGATGCCGGCGGCGTCGCCAGCGCCAGCGCGAACGGCAGGATCAGGAGCGTGAGCGCGCCGAAAACGACCAGCGAAGACTGCCAGCCCAACGTCTGGATCAGGTGGACGCCGAGCGGCGAGAACAGGAACTGACCGAACGAGCCGGCCGCGGTGCCGGCGCCGAGCGACAGCGAGCGCCATTCCGGCGGCACCAGCTTGCCGAAGGCGGCGAGCACGATGTTGAACGAGCAGCCGGAGAGCCCGAAGCCGATCAGCACGCCGGCCGAAAGGTTGAGCAGGCCCGGGGTCGTGGCAAAGCCCATCAGCGCCAGGCCGGCGGCGTACATGACGGCACCGACGCCCAATACCCGCGTGGTGCCGTAGCGATCCGCGATCGCACCGGCGAACGGCTGCCCGACACCCCACAGCAGGTTCTGGATCGCCAGCGCGAAAGCGAAAACGTCGCGGCCCCAGCTGTTTGCACTCGACCACGGGGTCAGGAACAGCCCGAGCGTGGAGCGCGGCCCGAAGCTGATCATTGCGATCACGCAGCCGGCGATCACGATCACGGCCGGCGTGCGCCAGCCGCGCAGGCTCGCGACCGCGGACGGCGAAACCATCGGGATTCTCCTGAAACGCTGACGCTGAGGGCGCCCCTGGGGTCGCACAATCAAATAGGGCGGCGGCCGCGGGCCCCACAACGAAACTTTGTGATCGGAGCGATCGGTTTCTCGCATGGCTGCCACCCGCTGGCGCGACCGGCAGCTCTGTGTTATATGAGATTTGCTCGAAGTGAGGATAAGAGTTGAGCAGGATCCGCCGGCAGGCTAATGGGCCGGTTTTTCAAATACCTAGATATGCTCATAATGAGCATATAGGGGACAGGAGCGAGACCCCAATGCCGACGCCGCAGAGCTTCACCCGGCCCGCCGAGCGCATCGCGACGCCACCCTATCGGGCCCCCGAGGGGCCCGGCGGGCGCAAGGCCGCCCTGCCGATGCCGTCGCTCGACTGGAATGATCGGGTCGCGCAGGAGACGGCCCATCTCTACGACCGCATCAAGACCGTGGTGCCCGCGGTCGAGTGGCCGTTTTTCGCCCCTTACGTGAAGGCGATCAACGCGCTCAAGCGCGAGCGCAACGCCGTAATCCTGGCGCACAACTATCAGACGCCGGAGATCTACAATTGCGTCGCCGACTTCGTCGGGGACTCGCTGCAGCTCGCGCGCGAGGCGATGAAGGTCGAGGCCGACGTGATCGTCCAGTGCGGCGTCCACTTCATGGCCGAGACCTCCAAGATCCTCAATCCGGACAAGACCGTGCTGATCCCGGATGCGAAGGCCGGCTGCTCGCTGGCCTCTTCCATCACCGGCGCCGACGTGCGGGCGCTGCGCAGGAAGTTTCCCGGCGTGCCGGTGGTCGCCTACGTCAACACCTCGGCCGACGTGAAGGCGGAGGTCGATATCTGCTGCACCTCCTCCAACGCCGTTCAGGTGGTCGAGAGCCTCGGCTCCGACACCGTCATCTTCGTGCCGGACCGGTATCTGGCGAGCTACGTCGCCGCGCAGACCAAGGTCCGCATCATTCCGTGGCAGGGCGCGTGCGAAGTGCACGAGCGCTTCACCGGCGAGGAGCTGCGGCGCTATCGCGCGGACGACCCCTCGATCCGGATCATCGCCCACCCCGAGTGCCCGCCCGACGTGATCGCGGAGGCGGACTTCACCGGCTCGACCGCGCACATGATCGACTGGGTGCGCACCAAGACGCCGCGGCGCATCGTCATGGTCACCGAATGCTCGATGGCGGACAACGTGCAGGCCGAGCTGCCCGAGGTGGAGTTCGTGCGGCCGTGCAATCTCTGCCCGCACATGAAGCGCATCACGTTGCCGAAGATCCTCGACAGCCTCGTCTACCTCAAGGAGGAAGTCGCGATCGATCCGGCAATTGCGGAGAGCGCGCGGCGCTCGGTCGAGCGCATGGTCAATCTCAAGAACTAGCGCCTTTCCCAGTGATGTTGATGCACGCCGAGCGTCGCTGCGCCACCTCTCCCCGCTTGCGGGGAGAGGTGACTCAACGCAAGCGACGATTGCTATAGCGCTTCCGTTCGGCCGCCGCCGACAAAGAGGAGCCTGAGCCGTGACCGCTGCCATCGGAAGTGCGAGGCTCGATGACGTCGTCATCGTCGGCGGCGGTCTGGCGGGCCTGTTCTGTGCGCTCAAGCTCAGCCCTCGACCGGTCACCGTCCTCACCGCCGCGCCGCTCGGCGCGGGCGCCTCGAGCGCATGGGCGCAGGGCGGCATCGCCGCCGCCGTGAGCGAAGGCGACAGCCCGGACGCGCACGCGCGCGACACGGTGGTCGCCGGTGCCGGCCTGGTCGACGAGGCGGTGGCGCTGGCGATGGCGCGCGAGGCGCCCGAGCGGGTGCACGACCTGCTCGCCTACGGCGTGCCGTTCGACCGCGACCCGCAAGGCCGGCTCCTGGTTTCGCGCGAGGCGGCGCATTCGGCGCGCCGCATCGTGCGCGTCAAGGGCGACGCGGCCGGCCGCGCGATCATGACCGCGCTGACCGCCGCGGTGCGGCGGACGCCCTCGATCAGGGTCCTCGATCGGGTTACGGCGGAGGAGCTCTCGGCCGCGGACGGCGGCGTTCACGGCGTGCGCGCGCGCGAGCACCTGTTCGGGCGGACGTTCGACATTCCGGCGCGCGCCGTGGTGCTGGCGTGCGGCGGCATCGGCCATCTCTACGCCGTGACCACCAACCCGCCGGAGGCGCGCGGCCTCGGAGTGGCGATGGCGGCGCGCGCCGGCGCCGTGGTGGCCGATGCCGAATTCGTGCAGTTCCATCCGACCGCGCTCGACGTCGGGCTCGATCCCGCACCGCTCGCCACCGAGGCGCTGCGCGGCGAGGGCGCCGTGCTGGTCAATCGTCTGGGCGACCGGTTCATGACCCGCCTTCACGCCGATGCCGAGCTTGCCCCACGCGACATCGTGGCGCGCGGCGTGTTCGCCGAAATCGCGGCCGGGCGCGGCGCATTTCTCGACGCCGCCGCTGCCATCGGCCCGGCCTTCGCGGAGCGCTTCCCCACCGTTTACCGCAGCTGCGTCGCGGCCGGCATCGACCCGACGCGAGCGCCGATGCCGGTCGCGCCGGCCGCGCACTACCACATGGGCGGCGTCAAGGTGGACGGCGGCGGGCGCACGACGCTTGCCGGCCTGTGGGCGATCGGCGAGGTCGCCTGCGGCGGCGCGCACGGCGCCAATCGCCTGGCCTCCAACTCGCTGCTGGAGGCCGTGGTCTATGCGGCGCGCGCGGCCGAAGACATCGACGGATCCGCACCGCCCGCAACGGCACCCCCGCCAGCGGTCCCGCCGTCGTTCGTCCACGACGCAGCGGGGTGCGATGAGGACAGTCCCCTACCCGGCGCGCTGCCGCTGCGCCGCCTGATGTCCACCAAGGTCGGCGTGATCCGCGACGGCGATGGACTGCGCAGCGCGCTTGCCGCGATCGCAGGGATCGAGCGGCGGCATCCGTCCGTAACGGTGCGCAGCATGGCGACCGCCGCGCTCATGGTGACGGCGGCGGCCTGGCGGCGGCGCGAGAGCCGCGGCGCCCATTTCCGCTCGGATTATCCCGAAGCCGACCCGGCGCGGGCGGTCCGCACGTCGCTCACGCTGCGCGAAGCGCGCACGCTCGCGCGCGAGGCTGAGCAATTGGCGCACAGCGCGGCGGATTGACGATGCACTCCCTGCTCGCTCCCGACGCCTTTCTGTCGCCGCTCGCGATCGACGACGCGGTTGCCCGCGCGCTGGCCGAGGATCTCGGCCGCGCCGGCGACGTGACGTCGACTGCGGTGGTTCCGGAAGGCGCGGTCGCGCGCGCGGCCGTGGTCGCGCGCCAGGCCGGGGTCGTCGCCGGCTTGCCGCTGGTCGAGCGCACGCTCCGGCGCCTTGCACCGGCGATCGAGATCGTGGCGCAGGCCCGCGACGGCGATGCCGTCGAGGCGCGGAGCATTTTGCTCGAGGTCGAGGGGCCGGCGCGCGCGGTCCTTGCGGCCGAGCGCGTGGCGCTCAATTTCCTCGGGCTCCTGTCCGGCGTCGCCACCGCTACCAACGCGTTCGTGCGCCGCGTCGCCCACACGCCGGCCCGCATCTGCTGCACCCGCAAGACCACGCCCGGCCTGCGCGCGCTGCAGAAATACGCGGTGCGTTGCGGCGGCGGTTTCAATCACCGCTTCGGCCTCGACGACGCCGTCCTGATCAAGGACAACCACATCGCGGTCACCGGCGGCATTGCGGCCGCGCTCGCGCGCGCCAAGGCGGCGGTCGGGCACCTGGTCAAGGTCGAGATCGAGGTCGACACGCTGGCGCAGCTCGAGGACGTGCTGGCGGCGGGCGGCGCCGATGTCGTGCTGCTCGACAACATGGACGTGCCGACGCTTGGCCGCGCCGTCGAGTTGGTGGCCGGCCGCCTCGTCACCGAGGCCTCCGGCGGCGTCACGCTCGACACCGTCGCGGCGATCGCCGAGAGCGGCGTCGACTACATCTCGTCCGGCGCGCTCACGCATTCGGCCCCGAGCCTCGACGTCGCCCTCGACATCGAGGTGTGATCGGGGCAACCCGGTGGTTGCCCCTGGCGTGCGTGCTCTCGCAGGCTCAACCGCTTGTCAGCCCGACCGTTGCGGCCATTAAAGCGGACATCGACACGGACTATGAAGCCGCGCCAACGGGTGCTCACCGACGGTCGCAGCCTACATCACCTTGGCGGCTTCGGCGACCGCGACCGCGCTGCCCCACGAGATCTCGTCGGAGCCGTCGCCCCAGGCGCGCGGGCGATAGAACGTGTGCAGGCCGATGCGGGTGAGCTTGCGCATCGAGCGCACCCAGTAGGGATAGACGTAGGAGGCATGATAGTGGGTCGACTTGCCGACCTCCCGGAGCCACAGCCTGCCGTCGAGCATCTCGCGCGCGATGCGCTTGGCGCGCTCCCATTCGTCGAGCTCGGTGACCACGTCGGGGATGCCGTCGCACGCAAAGGTGAACTGGCACGACAGGTGCCGGTTGGCGTTCTGGTAGACGACGCCGCAGACGTCTTCCGGGTAGAAGCTCGAGAACGCGCGGTTGAGCACGACCTGCGCGACCGCGATCTGGCCGCGCACCGGCTCGCTGCGGGCCTCGAAATAGACGGCGTTGGCGAGGCACTTCTCGGCCTTGGCGCGCGCCTTGCCGAGGAGGCCCAGGTGCTCGGCCGGGCTTCTCGGCCGGTAGCCTTCGCCGGTGACCTGGCCCTTGTCGGCGACCGTCACGCCCGGCCTCGCATCGGATTTGCCGGTGCCGTCGCCGGCCGGGGCGCCGGCTGCGGCAGCGGCCGAGCGCTTCAGGTCGGGGTCGGCGGGCGCGCGCGGCACCATCAGGACCGGCGCCTCGCCGGCCGCCCAGGGCTCGATCAGCGAGAGCCGCACCCCCATCGGACCGCCGTCGAAATAGACGCGCGCGGTGCCGAGCTGCGCCGGGTCGTCGGCATCAGCCGGCGCCGCCTCGGAGGTCACCGCCTCGCCATCCGGCGTCGGAATGGGCGGGTGGAGTTCGAGCGAAAGCGAGATGTCGTACTCCGGAAACGGCTCGAAGCGGGCGGCCGCCTGCAGCTCGTCGGTTTCGACCTCGGCGCCGGGCCCGAGCGGCGCGTCCGGCTCCGCGGGCCGCAGTCGCGGCGCTTCCGGTCGCGGGCCGGGCTGGGGCTCGGGAAAAGCCCCCGGCAGCAGCCGGTCGCCCTTGGAGGAGCGATTGACGGTCGGGAACACCAGGGGCTCAGGCTCGCGTTCGGGCCGCGCGGCACCGCCGATCCCGGCCGGCGGGATCGCGCCGGTGACCTCCGGCGGATCGGCCTCGAAGCGCGCGAGGCGGTAGCCGTCCGGGGTCGGAATCTGCGTCCCAAGCGGTCGGCGAAAACTGAACGTCGCCGCATGGGCGGCGCCGAACGGGAATACCGCCGCCGGCTCGCGCCAGCGCTCGACCACCGAGGGCTGGCGCGGCGTCAATTCGGCAAAGTCCTGATAACCGATGCTGGCCGACGCCAACATATACATGAGAGCGGCGAGGCCGAAGGGTGCCAATTCCGCGCCCCTCGGCCGGGTACGCAACGCTGCCATACTCAACTCGCGCGACGCGGGTCCAAGTGACGCGCCCATCGCGGTCAGGAGCCGCGACGGAACGCGGACCTTTGTGCCCAATTAACCTTGCAATCGTGTTAACTGCAGCGGCCGCCGCAGACCGACCGGCAACGCCGCCGACGCGGCCGACAAAAGCGTGCGCGCCCGATGGTTTCGCCGCCAGGCGCGGCGGGCCGACGCCTTCGAACGCGCAATCGACGGTGCCACAGACGTGACTTGCGACCGGCTGGGTGCCGGGCAATGTTCGGCCGCGTTGCGACAAGGAGAAGCCGCCATGCCCGTGATCCGCCGGCGCGGATGGGAGCTGCCCGAAGGCTGCGCCACGCCCGAGCACGTATTCATGAACCGACGCGCCTTCCTGGGCGGCACGGCCGGGGCGGTGGCGGCCGCCGCCATGCCGGAGCTCGCGAGGGCACAGCGGGTCGCCGACCTGCCCGATCCGACCAAGGATCTCTACCCGCTCAAGCGCAACGAGAAATACTTGCTCGACCGCCCGCTCACCGACGAGACGGTGAACGGGACCTACAACAATTTCTACGAATTCGGCTCCTCCAAGACGATCGCGAAGGCCGCGCAGGCGCTCAAGCTGCGGCCATGGACCGTCAAGCTCGACGGCATGGTGGAGAAACCGCGGGAGGTCGGGCTCGACGATCTGCTCAAGAAGATGCCGCTGGAGGAGCGCCTCTACCGGCACCGCTGCGTCGAGGCGTGGTCGATGGCGATCCCTTGGTCGGGCTTTGCGTTTGCCGAGCTGGTCAAACTGGCGGCGCCGCTGTCGTCGGCGAAGTACGTGCGGATGGAAACGTTCCTGGATTCCTCGGTCGCGTCCGGACAGCGGCAAACCTGGTATCCGTGGCCCTACGTCGAAGGGCTCACCATGGCGGAAGCCACCAACGAGCTCGCGTTCCTGGCCATCGGCACCTACGGCCACCCGATGCCGAAGCAGCACGGCGCGCCGCTGCGCCTGGCGGTGCCGTGGAAGTACGGGTTCAAATCGATCAAGTCGATCGTGCGCTTCAGCTTCACGGATCAGCGCCCGAAGAGCTTCTGGGAGGCGCTGCAGGCCGGCGAGTACGGCTTCTGGGCGAACGTCAATCCGGAGGTGGCGCATCCGCGCTGGAGCCAGGCAACGGAGGAGCTGATCGGCACCGGCGGCGAGCGCCGGCCGACGCTCATGTTCAACGGCTACGGCGAATATGTCGCCGACCTCTACAAGGGCCTCGAGGGCGAGCGCCTGTGGGCGTGAGCCGCCGCGCGCGCACATAAAAAACCGGACCCTTGCGGGCCCGGCTAGTCCTGCCGGCGCATGCGCCGACACCACTTCAGAGGGGAACAGCTTGGCTGCGCCGCAGCGCCGCGTGGGAGGACGCGGACCGCCGCCTGCAACCGCGCGAGGTAACTATGCAATCGTATCGCTATGCGAGCAACCTAGGTTGCTGCATGTCAGCCATGTGGCGTCCGCAAGCCTTTGCGGCATTGCAGGGATTCATGAGAATCGGGGCGGGATGGCTGTGCTTCGCAGCGCCATCCACCGCAGATTATTGTTCTGCGCGCGAGCCTTTTCGAAGATCTTTTTTCCCGCTCGGATGGCGCGCTAGTAATGCCAACGCTGCGCCTTCGCGACCAGGAAATCGCGAAACACCTGAATGCGCGCGACCGACTTGAGCTCTTCCGGGTAGACGAAATAGGCATCGATCGCGATCGCGTCGGCCGCGCCGAAAAGCTGCACCAGCCCGCCGTCGTTCTCGATCAGATAGTCGGGCAGCATCGCGATCCCGAGACCACGCTGGCAGGCGCGCAGCACCCCCAGCACGTTGTTGAAGGTCAGGAACGGCTTGCGCGGCCCCTTGCCGTTGCGTCCCGCCTCGATCAGCCAGCTCGACCGCTGCAAGTGGTTGGGCACGGTGCCGCCACCGAGGACCAGGAGATTGTGGTGATCGAGATCCTCGGGCGTGCGCGGCGTGCCGAAACGCTTGAGGTATTCCGGTGATCCATAGGCGTGAAAGTGCATCGAGAACAGCTTGCGCTGGATCAGGTCAGGCTGCGTCGGTGCGCGTATCCGAATGGCGACGTCGGCCTCGCGCATCGCCAGGTCGAGCTCCTGCTCGGTGGTCAGCAGCGTGATGCGGATATCCGGGTAAAGATCCAGGAACTCGCCGAGCCGCGGCGTGAGCCAATGCACGCCCAGGCCGGGCGTGGTGTTGACCTTGAGCTCGCCATTCGGCCGCTCGCGGCTGTCGGTCAGCTTGGTGCGGGCCGCCTCGAGCTTCATCAGCACGTCGTGGGCGGTGCGGTAAAGCAGCTCGCCCTGCTCGGTGAGAATGAGCCCGCGCGCGTGGCGGTGGAACAGCGGCACCGCGAGCTCCTGCTCGAGCGCGCTGACCTGGCGCGACACGGCCGATTGCGACAGCCCGAGCTGTTCGCCGGCATGCGTGAAGCTGCCGGCCTCGGCCGCCGCGTGAAAGACCTTCAGCTTGTCCCAATCCATGGAGGATCGCCCCACCATCCTCATTCGGCCGCCGCCCGGTGGTCTTCCTGGGCGGCCAGAAAGCGCTCGGCCTCGAGCGCGGCCATGCAGCCGAGACCGGCGGCGGTGACCGCCTGCCGGTAGACCTCGTCGGTGACGTCGCCGGCCGCGAACACGCCCGGCACCGAGGTCGCGGTCGAGTGCGGGTCGGTCAGGACGTAGCCCGACGGCTTCATCCTGAGCTGGCCGGCGACCAGCTCGGTCGCCGGCGTGTGCCCGATGGCGACAAACACGCCATCGGCGCGCCTTTCGAAGGTCGCCCCGGTCTTGACGTTCTGCAGCGCCACGCCGGTGACCTTCGGCGGATTCTCCTCCCCGAGCACGGAAAGCACCACCGTGTCCCAGATCACGTCGATTTTCGGGTTCTTGAACAGGCGATCCTGCAGGATGCGCTCGGCGCGGAAGCGGTCGCGCCGATGCACGACCGTCACCTTGGCGGCGAAGTTGGTGAGGAACAGCGCCTCTTCGACCGCGGTATTGCCGCCGCCGACCACGATCACCTCCTTGCCGCGGTAGAAGAACCCATCGCAAGTCGCGCAGGCGGAAACGCCGTAACCCTTGAAGCGCTGCTCCGACGGCAGCCCCAGCCAGCGCGCCTGCGCCCCGGTGCTCAGGATGAGCGTCTCGGCGAGGTAGACGTCACCGGAATCGCAGTGCACGCGGAACGGCCGATCGGAGAGCTCGACCTTGTTGACATGATCGGCAACCAGCTTGGTGCCGACATGCGCGGCCTGTTTCTGCATCTGCGCCATGAGCCAGGGGCCCTGGATGACGTCCGCGAACCCGGGATAGTTCTCGACGTCCGTGGTGATGGTCAGTTGCCCGCCCGGCTGGACGCCCTGGATGAGGATGGGCTCCAACATCGCGCGCGCCGCATAGATCGCCGCCGTGTATCCGGCCGGTCCCGACCCGATGATGACGACCTTGGCGGGGATGAACTTGGACATAGCCGCCCGCATCCTGCCGGCTGAAAGCCAGCAGCCCCTCTTTGAACTCGCAATGTATGCTGCATTGCGAGCTATGCAAGATACGCAAACGATCGTTTCTAGCCCTGCGCTGGTTTCAGCCCTGCCCTCGGGGCTAGGAGGGCGTGCGCGCAATATTGTTTCGCAAGGCAGGTGATCCGGGCTATGGAAGCCCTCAGCACCTAAGCGAAAACGCGATCGAAAGGGGCTTCGCCCGTGGTCTCCCGCCTGGACGCCATCGACCAGAAGATCCTCAAGGAACTGCAGGACGATGGCCGCATCACCAACGTCGAGCTGTCGCGCCGCGTCGGGATCTCGGCGCCGCCCTGCCTGCGGCGCGTGCGCGCGCTGGAGGAAGCCGGCTACATCAAGGGCTACCGCGCGCTGCTCGACGAGAAGCGCCTCGGCTACGAGGTGGTCATCTTCGCCATGGTCCACCTGACCAGCCAGGCCGAGCCGGACCTCGCGGCCTTCGAGCAATTCGTGCGGGCGCAACCGCTGGTGCGCGAATGCTGGATGCTGTCCGGCGAAATCGACTTCCTGCTCAAGTGCATCGCGCCCGACCTGGCGGCGTTCCAAGGCTTCGTCGGCGAGCTGACGGCGGCCCCCAACGTGCGCAACGTCAAAACGTCGCTCGCATTCAAGCAGACGAAGGACGCTCCCATGGTGCCGCTGTGACCGCGTGATGAAGCGCAGTGCAGGCGTCCTTCTCTACCAACGCGGCGAGAACGGCATCCGCGTTCTGCTGGTGCATCCGGGCGGACCGTTCTGGCGCAACAAGGATGCCGGTGCCTGGTCGATCCCGAAGGGCGAAATCGACGAGGGCGAGGATGAGCTGGCGGCGGCGCTGCGCGAATTCGCCGAAGAGACCGGCATCGCGCTGACCGGCGATTTCCTGCCGCTCGGCGAGGTGCGCCAAGCGGGCGGCAAGGTCGTCGCCGCTTTCGCGCACCGCCGCGACGTGGATCCGGCGGCGATCAAGAGCAACACATTCGAATGCGAATGGCCGCCGCGCTCGGGCCGCAAGCAGACGTTCGCCGAAATCGACCGGGCGGAATGGTTCGACACCGCAACCGCTCGCGAGAAGATCAATCCCGCCCAGGCCGTGCTGATCGAGCGGCTGAGCGATGCGGTCGGGCGCGGCTCGCGCTAGCCGTTAGCGCCACTCGATCTTGAGCACCTCGTAGGCCTTGGCGCCGGCGGGGGTGACGACCTCGACCGAGGCCCCTTTCTTCTTGCCGACGAGAGCGCGCGCGAGCGGCGAGGCGATCGAGATGCGACCGGCCTTGGCGTCGGCCTCCGGCTCGCCGACGATCTGCCAGACGCGCTTCTCCTCGGTGTCTTCGTCGATCAGCGTCACGGTCGCGCCGAACTTGATGGTGTCGCCGGAAAGCTTGGAGACGTCGATCACCTCGGCGCGCGCGAGCTTGTCCTCGAGCTCGGCGATGCGGCCCTCGTTGTGCGACTGGGACTCTTTGGCGGCGTGGTACTCGGCGTTCTCCGAAAGATCGCCGTGGGTACGCGCATCGGTGATCTGTTGGATGATGCGGGGCCGGTCGACCTGCTGGCGATGCTTCAGCTCGTTCTCAAGCGTTTCATAGCCGGCATGGGTCATGGGGATCTTTTCCATCGCAGTCTTCTCGTCCTCCGTCGCACGACAGAAAAACTCCCGACCGGGGTCCGGCGCGCCGCCCGACCCCGATCGTGGGCACAATGCTCTCCAGTTGCTGGCCCGTCTTCAGCCCTGTCGGGCTCGAACCCGACCAGCGCAAACGAGTCCAACGGAATCAAGTCCGAACCGCCCTCGCGGTTCCCGGGAACCGCCGATCCTGCTGTCCCGATTCCGAGGCTCGCCGGCGATCGCGGCCCTCGCGGGGCGAGCTTTGGAACCGAGGCTCAGCAGCAAATTCACGCGCCCAGCATGGTCTTCGGGTTGACGTTCCGCAACGCCACCGCCGCGAAAACGGCGGGAACTTCAAACCCACCATCCCGGCGCCGACGCCGGATCCCGACGCCGCCTCCCGGCCCTGCGCCCTCAGCCCCCGCCATCGAAATAGCTTTGCAGCGTACGCACTTCGAGGTCTCCGGCAAGGTAGGCCTTGATGCCGAGCGCCGCCGCCACGGCCCCGGAAAGAGTGGTGTAGTACGGCACTTTATGCAAGAGGGCTTCGCGCCGCAGCGAACGGGAATCCTCCAGCGCCTTTGCTCCCTCGGTGGTATTGAATACCAGCTGGATGCCGCCGTTCTTGATGGCATCGACGATGTGCGGCCGGCCCTCCAGCACCTTGTTGATCCTCTCGGCGCTGACGCCGTGCCCGACCAGGAACCGCTGGGTCCCGCTGGTCGCGGTCACCTTGAAGCCGAGCGCGATCAGCAGTCGCACGGGGGCGAGAATCCGCGGCTTGTCGACGTCGCGCACCGAGACGAAGACCGTCCCCTTGCGCGGCAGCCGCGTGCCGCCGCCGATCTGACTCTTGGCAAAGGCGAGCTCGAACGACCGGTCGATGCCCATGACCTCGCCGGTCGATTTCATCTCCGGACCGAGCACGGTGTCGACGCCGGGGAAGCGGGCGAACGGAAACACCGCCTCCTTGACCCCGATGTGGTCCAGCCGCGGCGGCTGCAATGCGAAGCTCGCCAGCGCCTCGCCCGCCATCACGCGGGCCGCGATCTTGGCGACTGGAATCCCGATCACCTTGGCGACGAACGGAACGGTTCGCGAGGCGCGCGGATTGACTTCGAGCACATAGATATCGCCGTTCTTGATCGCGTACTGGACGTTCATCAGCCCGCCGACATTGAGCGCGAGGGCGAGCGCACGGGTCTGGCCTTCGAGCGCGGCGAGCGTCTCCGGTGCCAACGAGTGCGGCGGCAGCGCGCAGGCGGAGTCGCCGGAATGGATGCCGGCCTCCTCGATGTGCTCCATGACGCCGGCAATGTAGGTGTCCTTCCCGTCCGCCAGGCAATCGACGTCGACCTCGATCGCATCGGAGAGATAGCGGTCGAACAGCAGCGGATTCTTTCCGAGCACGGTGTTGATCTGGCCGGTCTTGTCGTTGGGGTAGCGCGCCTTGACGTCGTGCGGCACCAGTTCCGGCAACGTCCCGAGCAGATAGTCGCCGAGCTGGGATTCCTCGCGGACGATTTGCATGGCGCGTCCGCCCAAAACATAGGACGGCCGCACCACCAGCGGATAGCCGAGCTCGGCCGCGACCAGCCGGCCCTGCTCGACCGAATAGGCGATGCCGTTGCTCGGCTGCTTGAGCTCGAGGTGATCGAGCAACCGCTTGAAGCGGTCGCGATCCTCGGCAAGATCGATGGCGTCGGGCGAGGTGCCGAGAATGGGGATGCGGGCGTGCTCCAGCGCGCCGGCGAGCTTGAGCGGGGTCTGGCCGCCGAACTGCACGATGACGCCGTGCAGCGATCCGTTGCGTTGCTCGCTCTCGATGATCTCCAGAACGTCCTCGGCGGTCAGCGGCTCGAAGTAGAGCCGGTCGGAGGTGTCGTAGTCGGTCGACACCGTCTCGGGATTGCAGTTGACCATGATGGTCTCGTAGCCGGCGTCGCGCAGGGCGAAGGCGGCGTGACAGCAGCAGTAGTCGAACTCGATCCCTTGGCCGATGCGGTTGGGGCCGCCGCCCAGGATCACGACTTTGCTGCGCCCGGACGGCGCCGCCTCGTCGCCGGAAAGTCCCGCCGCCGGCGCTTCGTAGGTCGAGTACATGTAGGCGGTCGGCGCCGCGAACTCGGCCGCGCAGGTGTCGATCCGCTTGAACACCGGCTGGACGCCGAGCGCGCGGCGCGCCGCTTTGGTCTCGGCCTCGCTCCGGCCGGTCAGCACGGCAAGCCGCGCGTCGGAGAAACCCATCGCCTTGAGACGGCGGAAGGAAGCGGCGGCCGGCGGCAGCCCGCGACTGCGGATCGCCGCCTCGGCCTCGACGATTTCGCGAATCTCGGCCAGGAACCAGCGGTCGATCCCGCAACAGGCATGAATCTGCTCGTCGGACCAGCCGAGGCGCATGGCCTGCGCAACCTTTAGGATCCGATCGGGCGTCGGGGTGCCGAGCGCGGCCCGGACGGCGTTCTTGTCGTCGCCGCGCCCGAGCCCCTCGATGGTGATCTCATCGAGGCCGGTGAGGCCGGTCTCCAGCGACCGCAATGCCTTCTGCAGCGATTCCTTGAAGGTGCGGCCGATCGCCATCGCCTCGCCGACCGACTTCATCGAGGTCGTCAATACCGGCGAGGCGCCGGGAAATTTTTCGAACGCGAAGCGCGGGATCTTGGTGACCACATAATCGATGGTCGGCTCGAACGAGGCCGGCGTCGCGCCACCGGTGATGTCGTTGGCGATCTCGTCGAGCGTGTAGCCGACCGCGAGCTTTGCGGCGACCTTGGCGATCGGGAAGCCGGTCGCCTTCGAGGCCAGCGCCGAGGAACGCGAAACGCGCGGATTCATCTCGATGATGACCAGCCGGCCGTCCGCGGGGTTGACCGCGAACTGCACATTGGACCCGCCGGTCTCCACCCCGATCTCGCGCAGCACCGCGATCGAGGCGTCGCGCATGATCTGGTATTCCTTGTCGGTCAACGTCAGGGCGGGCGCAATGGTGATCGAGTCGCCGGTATGCACGCCCATCGGATCGAGATTCTCGATCGAGCAGACGATGATGCAGTTGTCGTTGCGGTCGCGCACGACCTCCATCTCGAATTCCTTCCAGCCGAGCACCGACTCCTCGATCAGCACCTCGTTGGTCGGAGAGGCATCGAGCCCGCCCTCCACGATCTCGATGAACTCCGCCTTGTTGTAGGCCACGCCGCCGCCGGTGCCGGCGAGCGTGAACGACGGGCGGATGATCGCCGGCAGGCCGATCTCGGCAAGCGCCGCGAGCGCTTCGATCACGCCCTGCTCGACATAGCGTCGCTTTCGTTCCGGCTCGCCAGCCGCCCATGCGGCTTCCAACGCCGCCAGCGCTTCCCGCTCCGCAACCTCGGTGCCGCTGCGCGCCTTGATGGCCGCCACCTTGGCGGCATGCTCGTCGCGGTCGGCCTTTTTGAGATCGGACGCGTTGGCGAGCGAGGATTTCGGCACGTCGAGGCCGATCTTCTTCATCGCCTCGCGGAAGAGCTCGCGATCCTCGGCCTTGTCGATCGCCTCCGCGGTCGCGCCGATCATCTGCACGCCGAACCTTTCCAACACCCCGAGGCGGCGCAACGAAAGCGCGGTGTTGAGGGCGGTCTGGCCGCCCATCGTCGGCAGCAGGGCGTCCGGCCGCTCCTTCTCGATGATCTTGGCGACGAGCTCGGGCGTGATCGGCTCGATATAGGTCGCGTCCGCCAGGTCCGGGTCGGTCATGATCGTCGCCGGATTGGAGTTGACCAGGATGACGCGGTAGCCTTCCTGCTTGAGCGCCTTGCAGGCCTGGGTGCCCGAATAGTCGAACTCGCAGGCCTGGCCGATGACGATCGGGCCGGCACCAATGATCAGGATCGAGGAAATGTCGGTGCGTTTCGGCATCGGCCTCCAGTCGTCGGACACAAAAAAAGGGCGCGCATGCCGCGCGTCCTTGTGCCCCCCGGCGCAAAGGGCTGCAGCCCCGCGCGGCGCTGCTTTAGACCAGAATTGCCGCCCGGGGAAGGCCCGGTTTGGCGCATCGCCTGCCGCTCATGGCAACCTTTGATCCGACTCCGCGTTAGCCGTCTTGCTTTCCTCGCGAGGCCCGTTCGATGCGCCCCAGTCTCCTCTTTCGCGCCGCCCCGTGGACCCTGACCGTCGCGGCCGTGGCGCTCGGCCTCGTCCTCGGCGCCGCGCGCTCGCCCACGGCCGCCCCGGCGCGGCCCGCGAAAGGCCGGCAACCGGCGGAGCGAGAGCATGCCTTCGGCGAAGCGCGCTCGACCGACGAGCCGCAATGGAAGCAGCGCACGCGTGCGGCCCAAGGCGGGCGCGGCCGCGGGGCGCTCTCCCCGCTGCAGATTCCATGGCGGGGCTGGAAGGACATTCTGCTGCGCGCCTACGACGAGGTCGGCAAGGATCGGCTGACGGCGGTGGCGGCGGGTGTCGCCTTTTTCTCGCTGCTGTCGCTGTTTCCGGCCGTCACGGCGCTGGTCTCGCTTTACGGCCTGTTCGCCGATGCCGGCACGATGGCCGACCACCTGGCGACGCTCGCCGAGCTGATGCCGCCGGGCGCCTTCGACATCGTGCGCGAACAGATTGCGCGGATCGTCTCAAAAAGCGGCGGGACCCTGACGGTCGGATTCGCGTTCGGCCTTGGATTGGCGCTTTGGAGCGCCAACGCCGCGATGAAGGCGATCTTCGACGCGCTCAACGTCATCTATGAGGAGGACGAGAAGCGCAGCTTCGTGATGCTCAATCTGGTATCGCTCGCCTTCACGCTCGGGGCCATCGTGGCGGCGCTGCTGGCGCTCGCCGCAGTCGTGGTGTTCCCGCTGGTTCTGGCGTTGTTCGGGATCGAGCGGATCAATCCGCTGCTGATCTCCCTGCTGCGCTGGCCGCTGCTGTTCCTGATGATCGTGCTCGGCCTTGCCCTGCTCTACCGCTTCGGGCCGAGCCGCCGAAACGCCGAATGGCGGTGGGTCAGCGTCGGCAGCGTGTTCGCGGCGCTCGCCTGGATCGCGGGATCGATGGCGTTCTCGTATTACCTGGTGAACTTTGCGAACTACGACGCCACCTATGGCTCGCTCGGCGCCGTGATCGGCCTGATGATGTGGATGTGGCTGTCGGCGATCGTGGTCCTGGTCGCTGCCGAGATCAACGCCGAGATCGAGCACCAGACCGCGCGCGACTCGACGGTCGGGCGCGAGAAGCCGCTCGGCGCCCGCGGCGCCGCGATGGCCGACACGGTCGGGGAGGCGAAGGCGTAGAACCTCGTCGTTGTGCGCGTGATCATCCCCGGCAGCCGGTTCGCACTTTTCGGGATCACGCGGCCGCTTCGCTCCGCGGCCGCGCCACGAACGCCATGCGCGCCTGATTGTGCCCGATATTGCGGTGGGCACGCTCGGCCGTGTAGCCGGCCGCGGCGAGCTTGGCCACCATGGCGGCTTCGTCGTAGAGCGTGAGCCCGATCGAGTGCCTGAGCCGGCGATAGTCGGAGAACGCCGTGCGCGCGAGCCCGACCAGCGCCGCGGCAAGAAAGCCATGCGCGCGTGCGAGGCGCAACAGCGCGGCGGTATCGGTGAGCGGCGAGACCGCGGGTGTTATCACATCGGCGATCACCAGCCGACCTTGCGGCGCCAGCAGGCGGCGGAACAGCGCAAGCAGCTGATCGAGCTCGTCGTGCGTGAGATACTGAACGACCGAGACCAGGGAGATGAGGTCGATCGATCCGTCTGAAAAGGCGGCAACCTCGTCCGGCGCTCGCACCTCGATCTTCGGGTTATGCGCGAAGCGCGATGCCAGGGCGGCGCGCACGTTGGGGGCGGCGTCGCTCAGGATCAAGCGACCCGCCGCCGCGGCGACGCGATCCGCATGCAGCGCCTCCCCGCACCCATAATCCAGGACCGTCGAGTCCGGTCCCGGAACATGGGCCAGGAGGTCGTCCGCGATCCGCCGGTAGTGCAGATCGAGATGGCGGGCGTTCACATAAATGCAGTGCTCGGCATTCCAGAACGCCACCCATTCATGCATGTTTGCTCCGCGACCCCGTTCTGCCCGGGATGAGCATACCGGCGGCCCGCCTTGGCGCCAGCCCGCTCAGCCGCGCCAGAGCTTCAGCAGCGCACCGTCGGATCCGAACACGGGATCGCGGTCGGGCAGCGGCACCTTCGGGATGGAGAGCTTCGCCCGCGCGTGCTCCTCCGGCGCGCCGCGGCACAGATCGTACTTGCCGTGCGGCGGGTAGGCGCCGACCACCAGGAAGTCCGGGCTGGCGTCGAGACGCTGATGGCCGGTGCCGGCCGGCAAGATCGCGACGTCGCCGGCCTTGAGCGGGAGCTCGGCGCCGAGCGCACCGCCGAAACGCACACGCGCATGGCCGCGCGCGATGCCGAGCACCTCGTGGATCGCCGAATGGTAGTGGGCGAAAGGGTAGACGCCGTTGCGCCACGAATTGCCCCAGCCGTTGGCGGCGAAGAGCTCTTCGAACACCGCCGCCGGGTCGTACGGGCCATCGAGCACGACCGCGCCGCCATAGACGACGAACGGCAAGTCGGGGTTGTTCGGAATCGAGCCGTCGTCGGCAAAGCGGTAATGCTGCGGTTCACCCGCGCGCACGGCCGCTTTGGCCGCTGGCACCGAGGGTCTGGCATGCCCGGTCATGTGCTGAAAGCTACGCTTGAAAGTCTCCCAGAGGAACATGGCCCTGCCTCCAACGACAGGAGCAAACCAGCAATGCCGACAATGTTATTCACGCAAAGCCATGAAAAACCGCCACGCAGCCACAAAAATCGCGCGAGCCGTACGCGGGCGCCCGGGCTCGCGGTTATCCGTTCTTGCGGGCGCGCATCAAGCCGGCAAAACGCTCGAACAGGTAGCGGCTATCGCGCGGGCCGGGCGAGGCCTCGGGGTGGTACTGCACCGAGAATACCGGCTTGTCGGCGAGCGCGAGCCCGCAGTTCGAGCCGTCGAACAACGAGACGTGCGTTTCGGTCACGTTTGCCGGCAGCGTGGCGCGGTCGACCGCGAAGCCGTGGTTCATGGAGGTGATCTCCACCTTGCCGGTGGTGACGTCCTTGACCGGATGGTTGGCGCCGTGGTGGCCCTGGTGCATCTTCATGGTCCGGGCCCCGAGCGCGAGCCCGAGCATCTGGTGCCCGAGGCAGATACCGAACGTGGGCGTGCCGGAATCGACCAGCTTGCGGATCACCGGCACCGCGTACTCGCCGGTTGCCGCCGGATCGCCGGGGCCATTGGAGAGGAAAATGCCGTCCGGCTTCATCTCCAGGATGTCCTCGGCCGAAGTGGTGGCCGGCACCACCGTCACCTTGCAGCCGTTGTGCGCGAGCAGCCGCAGGATATTGCGCTTGATGCCGTAATCGACGGCGACAACATGGAATTCCGGCGCTTCCTGGCGGCCGTAGCCGCGGCCCCATTGCCACGGCGTCTCGTCCCAGGTGAAGCGTTGGCCGGTCGTGACCATGGGCACGAGGTCCATACCCTCGAGCCCCGGCCACTCGCGCGCCTCGCGCTTGAGCGCCTCGAGGTCGAACGCGCCGGACGGCGAATGCGCGATCACGCCGTTCGGCATGCCGTGCTCGCGAATCCTGCGGGTGAGCGCGCGCGTGTCGATGCCGCAGAGCCCGATCACGCCGCGCTGCTTGAGCCACTGGTCGAGGTGACGGGTCGCCCGGTAGTTCGACGGGTCGGTAATGGCGGTGCGCAGGACGACGCCGCGCGCGCCCGGCGTCGCCGCCAGGTTCACGGTCTCGATGTCGTCCTCGTTGGTGCCGACATTGCCGATATGCGGGAACGTGAAGGTGATGATCTGCCCGGCATAGGAGGGATCGGTGAGGATCTCCTCGTAACCGGTCATGGCGGTGTTGAAACAGACCTCGCCGACCGCGTGCCCGGTTGCGCCGAGACCAAAGCCTTCCAGCGCGGTGCCGTCGGCGAGCACCAGCACGGCCGTCGGCTTGGGCTCGGTCCAGCCGGAGGCGATTTGCGTTTCGCTCATGATCGGCTTAGTTGCGCATAAAGGCCGGCCGGGCAAGCCCCGCCGGGTGGACTCGACTGCGAAAAGGAATGAACGGTGCTGCGCGACGCGATCAACGACGGCCTCAAGGCGGCGATGAAATCAAAGGATGCGCGCCGCGTGTCGACGCTGAGGCTCGTCAACGCCGCCATCAAGAATGCCGACATCGAGGCGCGCGGCGCCGGCAAGGCGGCGCTTTCCGACGACGACCTGCTCGGCCTGTTCCAGAAGATGATCAAGCAGCGGCAGGAATCGGTCGAGCTCTACGAGAAGGGCGGCCGCAGCGAGCTTGCCGAGCAGGAACGCGAGGAGATCGCGATCATCAAGGGCTTCCTGCCGCAGCAGATGGATGAGGCGGAGGCGCGCGCCGCGATCGAGACCGTGGTGCGGGAGACCGGCGCCGCCGGCATGAAGGACATGGGCCGCGTGATGGCGGCGCTCAAGGAGCGCTACGCCGGCCGCATGGATTTCGGCAAGGCGAGCGCGATGGTCAAAGGCATGCTCGGCTAGCCCGCGGTCTGATAGCTCCTCGTCATCGGCTATCGCGCACCGGTGCCCTCGCGGGCAGGCTGCGGGCGGCGTGGCATGCCGCCGCCTTCCGGAGAGCGGCGGAAACTCCACAACGGACGCGGCCGCCGTCAGTCGGGCCCGGCGCCCACCCGCCGCCGGCGGGGCTTGTTGGCCACTCGTGATCTGATAGCCTTTCAGCCAACTCCGCCGGAACGCGCGTCGACGCGCGCAGCAAATCGGTCGAGGTGCCAAGAAGAAACGTTCGGGCGTTTGGAGGTCACGCAAGGCTCAAGTCACAGGGAGGACACACGGTCATGGATGTTCGCACGCACCGATTGGACATCGCCAGCCGCAGAGATGTGATGCTCGGGCTGGCGGCGGCGGGAGCCGGCGCGCTCTTAAGGCCGGGAGAGGCGTTCGCGCAAGCGACGGGACCATGGGCGGTCGCGCCGAACTCCAAGGTCGACAAGCTCAACTTCGTGGTCTGGACCTACGGCGATATCTATGCGCGCATCTCGAAGCAGTTCGAGGCCGACTGGGGGGTGAAGGTCGAGAGCACGATCTCCTCCTTTAACGACCACCCGACCAAGCTCGCCACCATGTTTGCCGGCGGCGAGAAGATCGACGTCTCGCAGTCTTCGCCGTTCTCGTTCCCGAACTTCGTCAGCCAGGGAATGGTGGAGCCGCTCGACGGGCTCGCCGGCGCCGCCGACTATGCGAAGGACTACTCGGGCTTCACCAAGGAAGTCGCCGTGGTCGACGGCAAGCTCATGGGGCTTCCGTATTTCGCGGCGATCTGGGTGTGGAACTACAACGAAGAGATGCTGCAGAAGGCCGGCATCGCCAAGCCGTTCTCGACCTACGAGGAGTTCATCGAGCACTGCGTCAAGGCCAAGAAGGACGGCCACAGCCGCTACCCGGTGCTGTGGGTCGCGGGCGTCGGCCTCGAGCAGCTCCCGGGCACGTGGTACGCGCTCACCTGGAACCGCGGCGGCACGTTCTTCGACAAGCAGGGCAATCACCAGCTCGGCCCCGGCTCGGTCGCGCGCGAAGCCTTGAAGTGGTGGGCGAACACGTTCGAGAAGGGGCTCGACATCGCCGACCCCGAGTCGCTCAAGGTGCAGTTCACGACCTCGGCCAAGGTATTCGGCGCCGGCAAGAACCTCTACCGCGGGCCCAACCACCACTACGGCCTCAACGTCGCCAACGACAAGGCGCAGTCCTCGATCGCCGGCAAGGTCAAGGTGCACGGCTTCCCCGGCGACGGCCGCACCATCGGTGTCGCGCACGTCTACTTCCTGTCGAGCGCGCATCGCGACAAAGAATGGGCCTGGAAGCTCCTGCAGTATCTCGGCGGCAAGACCAAGGACGGCCAGTACACGCAGGCCGTCAATCTCGCCAAGGACGCGATGCTCGGCTCCGGCTACAACTCGGTCATGCAGAGCGACGCGATCAAGACCGGATGGGCGCCTTGGGGCGACGTCGATGCCATTCTCAAGATGTGGGAGAAGGCGACCTACATCGGCACGGTTGTGCCCTCGCTCTACCAGCCCTGGCATTTCCCCTGGACCGATCAGCTCAACATCGAGGTCCAGAAGTGCCTGACCGGCCAGATCACGGCCGACCAGTGCTGCGACAACCTGATCAAGGGAATAGCCGACGCCAAGCGCAAGACCTGAGCCGGCAGCCGCCGCTCGAGGGTCGGCGATGACCGCGGCCGATGCCGCGATCGCGGCGCGGCGCGGCCGCCGCGCCACCGGCGAGCTGTCGCCGCACGCGCTCGGCGTGGCGATGAACCTGCCGACGATCTGCCTCTTGTTGCTGGTGCTCGCCTATCCGGTGGCGTATGCCGGCTACCTTTCGCTGCACCAGGTCGGCATCGCGCAGCTGCGGCGCGGCGTTTTCCCGTGGAACAACTGGGCGAACTACACGCGGCTGTTCGAGGATCCGCTGTTCGCGCTCGCGCTCAAGAACACCATCATCTTCACGCTGCTGGTGGTGGTGGTCGAAGTCATTCTGGCGATCGGCATCGCGCTCCTGCTCAACCGGGCCAGCCTGTGGACCTCGCGCCTGGCGCGGCTCCTCATCCTGATTCCATACGGGGTGCCGCCGATCACCAACGGCCTGATCTGGTCGTTCATGTACAGCTTCCAGTTCGGTTTCCTCAACCGGATCCTGTTCTCGCTCGGGCTCATCGACGACCCGGTGAACTGGGCGGGCAATCCCGACACCGCACTCTATGCGGTGGCGGTCGCCTACATCTGGCGCACGCTGCCGTTCGCGGTGCTGATCATCCATGCCGCGCTGCAGGGCATTCCGCGCGAGCTCTACGAGGCGGCGACCGTCGACGGCGCCAACGCGTGGCAGCGCTTCCGCGCGATCACGTTGCCGCTGCTGGCGCCCGTGATCGTGGTGATTTTGGTGTTGCGGACCTCGTTCGCGTTCGCCGTGTTCGAGGAGATCCTGGCGATCACGCAGGGCGGGCCGGGCGACGCCACGTTCGTCGCCGCCTGGTACAGCTACAAGCTGACGTTCTCGCCTCCCAACAACATCGGCATGGGCGCGGCGTCCGCCTACGTGCTGGCGATCCTCGTCGGCCTGTTCGCGATCGCCTATGTGCGATTGATCTACCGGCGGATCGGCTGAGCCATGGAGCCAAGGGGACTGCCGCGCCTGCTCATGCACCTCGGCAACGGCCTGGTGATCCTGTTCATTATGCTGCCGATCGTGGCGGTGCTGGTCGGCAGCCTGCAGTCCGAGCGGACGCTGCAGGGGGAATCGCGCCGCGTCATCCCATCGGAGTGGACGCTCGACAACTTCACGGTGATCCTCACCCAGGGCCAGCAGAGGGGCCGCATCTTCGAGCAGGCGACCTACCTTCCCGACAATATCAAGAGCTTCTACCGCGCCTTTGCCAACTCGCTCGTGGTCGCGCTCGGCGTGACCATGCTCACCGTCGGGTTCGGCGCGCTGTCGGCCTACACGGTCGCGCGCCTGCGGCTGCGCTGGGCACTGTGGTTGATGCAGGCCAATGTGGTGGCGCGCTTCCTGCCGGCGATCGTGCTGATGATTCCGCTATACGTGGTGGTGCGCTCGCTCGGGCAGCTCAACACGCTGCACGCGGTCATCCTGACCGAGACCGGGTTCCTGCTGCCCTATGCGATCGTGATCCTGGTGCCGTTCTTTGCCAACATCCCGGTCGATCTCGAGGACGCCGCGCGCGTCGACGGCTGCACGCGGTTCCAGGCGTTCTGGCGGATCGTTTTGCCGCTGTCGACGTCGGGGCTCTCGGCCTGCGCGGTGATCATGTTCATCATCTCCTGGCACGAGCTCTTGATCCCGCTCATCCTCAACTCGCGGCCGGAGTTCATGACGCTGCCGGTGATCGTCGCGAGCCTGGTCGGCGACGTGCATGTGTTCTTCAACCTGTTGATGGCGATCTGCCTGTTGTCCCTGCTGCCGACCGTGGTCCTGGTCGCGCTGCTGCAGCGTTACGTGGTCGAGGGGCTCTCGGCCGGCGCCGTGAAAGGGTGACGATCCGGCGCGGGCTTGGCGCGCCGTTGCGGCCGCAATGGCTTCCCCAGGTCATCGCGCCGTGCCAAATCGAGGCCGCAAATACGAGGATCTCCTCCCATGCTTAAGATCTACGGCGTCTACCGCTCCCGGGCCTCTCGCAACATCTGGCTTGCCAACGAGCTCGGCATCCCCTTCACCCTCGTCCCGGTGATGCAGCTCTACCGGCTGAACCCTGCGGACGCCGAGCAGGTGCTCAACACCAGGTCGCCCGAGTATCTCAAGGTCAATCCGAACGGCCACGTGCCCGCGATCGACGACGATGGGCTGGTGCTGCACGAGTCCCTCGCCATCAACCTCTACCTCGCCAGGAAGCACGGCGGCCCGCTGGCGCCGGCCGATGCGGCTGAGGACGGGCAGACGACCATGTGGGCGCTGTGGGCAGCAAACGAGCTCGAGCCCCACGCGATTACAGTGCTTGTTCACCGCGTCTCCAAGCCTCCGGCGGAGCGCGATGCTCAGCTCGCGCAAGCCGCCATCGATGCGCTGCGGGCACCGTTTGCAGTGCTCGAGAAGGCGCTTGCCGCGACCGGCTACCTCGTCGGCGATCGTTTCACTGTGGCCGACCTCAACACCGTCGAGGTCGTGCGCTATGCCATGGCAGCTCCGGAGCTGTTCGAGGCCGCGCCCAACGTCAAGGCCTGGCTGGCGGCGTGCCACGCCCGACCGGCCTTCAAGGCAATGATGGCGGAGCGTGAACAGGAGCCGGCGTGAACGCGCAGGCTCGCATCAGCCGGCCGCCTTTCCTGAGGAACAGTCCGCCTTCGCTTCGCATCGCCAAGATCCAGCGGATCAAGTGCTGGTTCGTGCCGAGCCGACCGGTCGCGCCCTCGATCGCGATGCGAAGCGTTCTGGCAGCATCGGACGAATTCAGATCTGCTGCTAGGCCGGACGATGGAGCTCGGTGCGCTGCCGCGTAACCGTCTGCTTGCCGCGCTTGAATACGGCGATCGGCTCGCGCAATTCCGCGACCGCCTGGCGGGGTGTCGCAGCGTCGAGCACGGCCACGTCGGCGGGGTTCCCGACGGCGATACCGTAGTCCGTCAGGTTCATCAGGCGCGCGGAGCGCGATGTGAGCATCTCGAAGCATTCCGCGATGCGCTCCGGTTGGCCGACTTGAAGGATGTTCGCATGCAAGTTTGCCATGCGCAGCAGCGATCCGTCACCGAAAGGCGTGAACGGATTGAGGATGTTGTTGCTCGACAGTGAGCAATTGCAACCCTGCTCGACGAACAGGTTCGCATCGACCAAGCCTCGCCGAACATTGTAGTCACGTTCGCGGCCCATCAAGAACAAATCGGTCGCCGGCAGGATCGTCACCGCGACGCCCACGTCGGCGAGGCGCTTTGCCATAACCTTCTGTTTCGCCGGCTCCATGGTGGAAAGCTTTGTCGCGTGACCGATCGCGACGCGGCCGCCCCACCGGTACTTCTCGGTCAGCTCACAAACGAGGATGGTGTCGAGGCTTTCGGGCGAATGGCCCGAGTCGAGGTGCATGTCGATGTCGACATCGAACTCGCGCGCGAGCTCGAACACACGACGGGTCTGAGCGGCATGATCCGTGTCGTAGTTCGGTGCGGCTCCGACAACCCTCGCACCGCGCTTGAGCCCTTCGACCATCAACTCGTCGGTGCCGGGATTATTGGTCAGCCCCTCCTGCGGAAAGACGCACAGCTCGATGTCGATTGCCCATTTGTATTCTTCGACCAGTTTCTGCACGCCTTCGAAGCCGCGCAGCCCGACCAGCGGGTCGACCTCGACATGGGTGCGCATGCGCGTCGTGCCGTGCTTGATGCAGTTCTCCAGTGTTTCGCTCGCCCGCTTGCGTACATCCTCGATCGAGAACGTCTTCTTCACGTCCGACACGCGTTTCATTGCGTTATGGTCGCGGCCGCTCTCGCCCGCGCAACGGTCGATGATGCGCGACTTGTCGAGGTGAATGTGAGTCTCGATCAGGCCGGCGCAGCAGAAGCAGCCTTGAGCATCGTACTCGGGGGCATCGCAAACGAGGTTGGATTCGACGGCCGCGATGCGACCCTTTTCGAATCCGATGTCGGTCGTGACATCAAGACGACCGGTCACGCGCGCATTGCGGACTACGTAATCGATCATGCCAAAAACTCACGCTGCGCCGGGGTGCCGGAGAGTGGCGACGATTTCGTCGCAGTCTGCGCACGGGCCATGTCCGATCGAACCTGATTCCGAAACGCTCATGCCATGACCCTGTAAAGCTCGCGATTGAGCTCGCTGACGATCTGATGGAAGCGGTCGGTGAGCCGCGTTTCGCGGTCGCGCGGGCGCGGAAGGTCGATCTCGAACGCCCGGTGGATGCGGCCGGGGCGCGCGCTCATCAGCACCACCCGGTCGGACAGAAACACGGCTTCGGCCAGGCTGTGCGTCACGAACAGCACGGTCTTGCGGTAGTGATGCCACAGGCGCATCAGCTCGAAGGCCATGCGGTCGCGCGTGATCTCGTCGAGCGCCGCGAATGGTTCGTCCATCAGCAGCACGGCGGGATCGAGCGCCAGCGCGCGCGCGAGTGCGACGCGTTGCTGCATGCCGCCGGAAAGCTGGTGCGGATATTTCGTCTCGAAACCGGCCAGGCCGACCACCCGAATAAGCTCGTCGGTGCTGGTCCCGGCCTCGCGCGGTGCGCCGCCGCGCCCGGCCACGAGATCGCGCAGCAGGCCAATGTTTGCGGCAACCTTGAGCCACGGCATCAGGTTCGCTTGCTGGAACACGAGTCCGATGCGGCCGGCGTGGCGCAGATTGCGGGGAGGCGTGCCGCCGACCGTGACGGTGCCGCGCGTCGGCGCCATCAGATCGGCGACCACCTTGAGCAGGGTGGTCTTGCCGCAGCCGGATGGGCCGACCAGCGACACGAAAGCGCCGTCGGGAATATCCAGGTTTACCCCCGACAGCGCCTTGACGGGCTCGGCGCCGCCGACGCCGTAGATGACGTCGACATTCGCGATCCCGATCGCGGCGCCGCCATCCGCGACAGGCCCGCGTGCAAGCTCGGCGGCACCGACGCTCGCCACGTCAGTTCGTCACCTTCTTGACCAGGTCGGCGAGCGTCTTTGCCTCATCGAGGCTCTCGATGATCGCGTTGGTGTACATCTCCTTGGCGGTGGGCTTCTTGGCCAGATCGCCGGATTCGGTGCCAAGGATGTCGATCGAGGACTGCCACTTCGCGTCGTCCATCAGTCCGAACCGCTGGGCATAATCGGGCGTGTTATAGAGCCCGTAGATGATCTCGAGCTTCCTGGTTTCCAGCTTGAGGTCGCGGTCCGGCGACACCTTCACGACCTCGGCGACCGCCGCCTCCTTGTTGCCGGCGGTCCAGATCAGGCTCTTGAGCGTGGCGCGCACGAAGCGCTTCACGAGGTCGGGATTCGATTTCAGCAACTGTTCGCTGGTGTAGATCACGGTGCCGTAGAACGACACCCCATGGTCCTTCAAGGGCATCACGTCGGTGGGAAAGCCCCGCATATCCAGGGTCAGCGCCTGCCCGAAGTGATAGCCGAACACGGCATCCACCTGCCCGGCCGCCAGCATCTGCACCTCAGCGCCGCGCGCCACGTTGACGTACTCGATGTCATTGCGCGTGAGCCCGCCCTTGATCAGCAAAGGCTCGAGCAGGCCCTTTACGTTGCTTTGGAACCACGAGATCTTCTTGCCTTTGAGCTGGCTCGGGCTGGTGTATTTGTCCTTCTTCAAGGTGATGACCGAGAACGGCGTATCAGGCTCGTCCGCCATTACGGCGACCACCGGTACGCCGCTCGCGCGCGCCCGAATGAACCCGTCGGCATTGGCGACGCCGAACTGCTCGCGGCCGGTGCCGATGAACACCTCGTTCTGCTGGCCGGCGGACGGCGGCCGGATCTCGAGATCGATGCCTTCGGCCTTGTAGATGCCTTGCGCGACGCCGCCATAGTATTGCGCGTGCATCGCCCATGGCGTGAAGTTGATCCGCATGATCACCTTGTCTTGCGCGTGAGCAGCCCCGGCCAGCATCAGCGCTGCCAAAGCGACGGCGGTTTTTATCATCCGCATCGAAACCTCCATGTTGACCTGGGCCCGTCCATCACATTTGCGTCGTGGAATCACTCCCCTCGCGCTTCCAGGAAATCATCCGCTCGACCCATGACATGAAGCCGAAGAAGGCGGTGCCGATCACCGCGAGGGCGATGATCGCCGCGAAGGAGCGCGCAGTGTTGAAGTTGAAGCTTCCGGAGAGAACGAGGTAACCGAGGCCGTTCGATGCCGCCAGCCATTCGGCGACGATCGCGCCGAGCACGGAGAGCGTGGTCGCGATCCGCAGGCCGGCGAAGATGTAGGGCATCGCGTAGGGCAGTCGCAACCGAAAAAACATTTGCCGCTGGTTGGCGTCCACCGAGCGGAAGACGTCGTCGAGCCCGCGATCGACCTCCTTGAAGCCGGCCATGGTGTTGATGACGATCGGGAAGAACGCGATCGACGTGACCACGAGAATCTTCGAGCCGATGCCGGCGCCGACCCATACGAGGATCAACGGCGCGATCGCGATTTTCGGAACGCTCTGCAAGCCGACGAAGATCGGCATGATCAGCCGCTCAACCAGCGGGAAGCGGATCATCAGCGCCGAGATCGCGAGCGCAAACAGCACCGCCGTGATGTAACCGCTCACGATGCTGCCAATGGTGGCAAAGCTGTGCATCTGGATCAGCCGCCATTCGTCGACCATGAGCTTGGCGATGTCGGTCGGGGCCGGCAGCAGGAATTTCGGAACGTCGAGCGCGCGTGTCAGGATTTGCCAGAGAACGACCAGCAAGACGATGAGCAAGACCGGCCCGGCGCGCTCAATGCTGCGGCGCCAGTTGCGCGCGGTCGAGTGATCCTGAGCAGCGTTTTCGGCGTGCGTGAGTGTCAAAATGCCACCTTCTCACGGCCATTGTAACGGCTCGTTGCTGAGTCTCAAGGCAGCCGCCCGCAGGCGGAATGCAGCGCGGGCTTCCAACGTACCGGTGGCCTGCCATCCTTGCGGGCGGCCTTGGGTGATCCGGCAGCGCGATCAGGCATTGTCTGCTTTCGCCCAAAGCAAATATGGCGTCGCCACCTTCTCGCCGAACTCGGCCAGCTGCGAACATGCCGGACCTTACAATCCCAGTTTGCTCCAGGCTTCGGCCATCGGATCGAAAACCCGAGGTGTCTTTCGCACCGTCACCGACCACACGGGCATAGTGAATGTTGGATCGAGAGTAAGCACGCGCACGGCCGATGACCTAGCTTGGTCCAGACGACCGAGGCCGATCAGAGCCAACGTGCGGAAAATCTGCGGCACACTGAACGACGGATTGGCTTCGCACGCGCGGGTAGCCGCCTTGTATGCCTCTTCGAAATGCCCAACCTGGAGTTCTGCTACCGCAATGGCCATGTGAGCGATCAGCGTATCCAGGGGGCTTACCGCCAACGCTCTCTCGGCCCGCTCAAAGGCAATTTCGCGATCGCCCATCCAGGCATGGGCAAAGGCGCTGTTCCCGAGCGCGACAACGTTCGAGTTGCTGATCGCAAGCGCTCGTTCGAACACCGCAAACGCATCGCGATATTCCGGGTCAGCAAACCAGATGGCCAGCCCGGCTGTGCCCAACGCGGTGGCATCGTCGCTCCTGATCGCGGCGCGTGCGTGACGGACGCAAGCTTCGCGGTCGCTCTCATGCAGCCCCTTCCGGCTGAACCGAATTTGGAAGCACCGCGAAAGGTGCGCGTGGGCTGCTGGATAATCCGGCTCCAGCTCGAGCGCTTTGAGCAACAGCGGTACTGCCTCGCCCGCTCCGGTAGGCATGGTAGTCCGCATGGATGAAAGCGCGCGGAGAACCAAGTCATACGCATCCAAGCTCAATGGCCGCCGACGGCGGACACGCCCGATTTCAGCCTTGCGCAGATTGGGCTCGATCGCGCCGATCAGGCTCATCGCGATCGCGTCCTGCACTTCGAAGATGTCGTCGAGGCGACGATCGTAGCGCTCCCCCCAGAGGCTCACCCCCGTTTCTGCTTCTACGAGCCGGCTAGTGATCCTGATGCGATCGTCTGCCTTGCGCACGCTTCCCTGAACGAGATACCGGCATCCGAGCCGGTGTCCAATCGTTTGCAGATCGAGGTTTTCACCGCTGAACATGCGGCTGGAATTGCCCGCAATGACGAAAACGCCGCCGATCCGGGACAGGCCGGTGATGATGTCCTCGGCGATGCCATCCGCGAAATAGTCCTGAGCAGGGTCGCTGCTCAGGTTGGCGAAGCGGAGGACGGCAACCGAGGTCCCCGGGATCCTCCTCGATTCGGGCCTGCGTGTTTCGGACGTGGGAAGCTGAAGACCGACCAGGCGGTAACCACGCCCAGGCACAGTGAGAATGTATCGCTGCTCCTCACCCTCAGCCTCCAGCACCTTGCGAAGCGCCGAGACGTGAACGTGGATCGCGTTCTCCTCGACGACGCGCCCCGGCCATACCCGCTCCATCAGACGGTCCTTCTCGACCACCTGTCCGGGCACGCAAGCGAGTTCGCACAGGATGTCGAGGGCGCGGCTGTTAAGCTTTACCGGCTCTCCTGCACGCGTGAGCAGCCGCCTGGTCAAACTGAGCCGAAACGGCCCAAACGTCACCTCATCGCCGACGGGGTTCTCGTCGTCCGCTGATGCCGCCATACAGAACTCTTCAGACCTGACCAAGGACCTTAATGGAGGAGAATGCCTAGTGTCCATCACGATTGCCGCCCAAAGCTTGATGATGGGAGATCGCGATGATCACGATGCGCCGAACCCTTCAGTTCTTCTTGACAATCCTGGCCCTCGTGAGTGGGCAGCCCACCGGACTGGCTGATACTTGGCCGATGCAACCGGTAAAGATTCTGACGCCCTTCCCACCCGGAAGCGGCGGGGACGTCACAGGCCGGCATTTCGCGAATGCGCTGGCCAAGCGATGGGGCAAGCCTGTCGTGGTGGAGAATCGCCCCGGAGCGGACGGGATCATCGCCGTCAACGCTTTGCTCGCATCGAGCGACGGCCACACGCTGCTCTATACCAACGGCGGCCCGCTTACGAGCAACCTGATCTCAGATGCCCGAAAGCTCCCCTACGACGCGGATCGCGATCTCGTGCCGATTTCAGGAGGCGCAGAGGTATTCGTCGCGATCGGGTTGCCCGCAACAATGGCGGCGAAGTCGATCGCCGACTTCGTAACCTTGGCGCGCGCTCGCCCAGGCCAGTTGAACTGGGCAGGCACGCCCGGCTCACTCGATTACCTGCTGCCGGGATTTTTCCGGAAGCTCGGGCTCGAAGTCGTACAGGTGCGCTACCGGGACATTGCGTCCGCGATGCAGGACCTGTCGCAATCGCGCCTGCACTTCTACGCCGCAGGCGTCGCGACACAGCTCCCGATGGCTCAGGCCGGAAGTGTGAAGATCGTCGCAGTGACCAACAAGGATCGGGCTCCCGCCCTGCCTGATGTTCCGACCGCCGACGAGGAAGGTCTTTCGGAACTCCGTTACGAAGCCTTTCTCGGCTTTTTTGGACCCCGCGGCATGACCTCCGCGATGCAGGAAAAAATCAGCGAGGACGTCCGCGCGGTGGGGGCGCATTCGGAGCTGACCGAGAAGTTCAACGCGGTCGGCATGAAGGTCCGTGTGACCTCCGAGTGGCCTGGCGACGATGGTGGCCGACGAAAGGGCAGCGCTGCGCAGAATGACCGCCAGCTCGCAGGCACAGTAAGCACATGTGCAAGCAAGGTCGGACCATCCCGGCCGCGGGGATCGCGATGCGGCTTGCCACGGCTTACCAGGCGTCACAGGCTCTTGCCGTCGCGACCAGGTTCGCAATCCCTGATCTGCTCGGTCAAGGTTCGATGACAAGCAGCGAGATTGCTGAGGCGACTGGAGCGCAACCCGCAATGATGCACCGCCTGCTGCGGGCGCTCGCGGCTTTCGATGTGGTCGAGGATCTGGGCGATCAGAAATTCAAGTTGACGGCGGTTGGGGACTGCCTGCGCGCCGGCGCACCTAACTCGGTACGTGCACTCATTCTGATGTACTGCAACGAAACTTTGTTGCAAACCGTCGAAAGCCTCGCGGAATGCATCCGAACGGGCAAGAATGCCTTCGATCTTCTCTACAGCCTCAATGGGATATTTCCGTATTTGGATAAGCACCCGAAGCTGGCGCGCATCTTCGATGATGCCATGAGCGGGCGATCTTCAATCACCGGCCAGGCTGCCGCCCAAGCTTTCGATTTCGCCGACGTTAGCCGGATCGTTGATGTTGCCGGCGGCCACGGCGGGATGCTTGCCTCTATTCTCAAAGCGCATCCCCATCTGAGTGGCACGCTGTTTGATCTTCCTCGCGTCGTGGACGGCGCATCATCGTCGCTCGCCCTCGAGGGTCTCGCCGATCGATGCGAGATCGTGGCGGGAGACATGTTCAATTCGGTTCCGGCCGGCGGAGATCTCTACCTGCTTTCGCGTGTCATCCACGACTGGGACGACACGCGCGCACTCAAGCTGCTGCAAGTTTGCCGACGCGCCATGAGCCGGGATGCAAGGCTATTGATTCTTGACCGGGTGATGCCGGAGCGTATCGAGTCCGGCCCGATGGGCCAAAGCGACGTGCTGCTTGATCTCACGATGATGTTGTGGACGGTTGGCGGCCGAGAGCGCACTGCCCAGGAGTTCAAAGCTCTGCTTCGGACAGCCGGACTGAAGTTTCAACGAGTCATCCCGATGCAGATACCGGATAGTCTCGTTGAAGCAACACCGATGTGAAAGCACGTCCGGTCGGACCCTTGACAGCTAAAGTTTTTGCCGAATAGACGCGGTGGGGTGGCAAAAGCGGCTGGTACTGTCCTATCTGCAGCTGCTGTTCCCGCAACACAATCGGCACCTAGCAGACAAAGTGCAGCGCGCTACGATGCGCCGGTGCTTTAGATTTTGCTCTCGAACAGTCGACCGCCTTCTTCCAGGTTCCGCTCGCATGGGGCGCGCGCTCGTGTTGCTGTCGCTTATGGGTATGATCCTGTTCCAGGCTGTCGTGATCATCGAGCAGGTATTGTTCCCGTGGGCGGTCGACGCCGACAAGCAGGTCATCTGAGAGGTCGCTATGGCACGTGAGCGCGCAACCATCGTTCGTGGAGGCCGGTTGATCAATGCCGGGGGGCATCGTGCGCAAGCCGCGGATATCCTGATCGTCGGCGACACCATCGCGGAAGTGGGTCCGCCAGGCCTTGCGGCCCCGGGAGACGCGACCGCCGTCGATGCGCGCGATCGGCTGATGCATCCCGGGTTGATCAACGCGCACACCCATGGTCACGCCAACCTGGCGAAGGGCATGGGCGACCGCTGGACGCTCGAACTTCTGCTTGCCGCCGGACCCTGGATCAGCGGCGGGCGCACGCTCGAGGACAAGTACCTGAGCACGTATGTGGGCGCGATCGAGATGCTCACCAAGGGCTGCACCGCCTGCTACGACCTCACGCTCGAATTTCCGCTGCCGACCGTGGAAGGCCTAGAAGCCTGCGGCCGCGCTTACGCCGATGCCGGCATGCGCGCGGTGCTCGCGCCTATGGTCGCCGAGTTCAGTTTCTATGAAGCCATTCCGGGATTGCTGGATGCGTTGCCACCAGGCTTGCAGAAGGAGGTCGAGCGCCTCCGGCTGGCGCCCGGCGACGCGACGCTGGATGCGATGCGGCAGTCGATGCAAAGCTGGAGGTTCGACCGGACGTCGGTTCGCTCCGCGGTCGCGCCTACCATCCCCCATCATTGTTCCGACGATTTCATGCGCAACTGCGCCGTACTGGCGCGGGAATTCGACGTCGCCCTGCACAGCCACGTGCAGGAATCGAAAGCGCAGGTGATCGTCGGCCTCAAGCGCTACGGCAAGACGCAGACCGGACATCTGCAGGACCTCGGTCTGCTGGGCCCCAACTTCACGGTCGGGCACGGCGTCTGGCTCGACCATGACGATATGCGGCGTCTGGGGGATCACGGCTCGTCAGTCGCGCATAATCCCGGCAGCAACATGCGTCTCGGGAACGGGCTCGCCGACGTGCGGGGAATGCTCGAGCGCAAGGTGAATGTCGCCATCGGCACCGACGGCGCCAATTGCTCCGACAATCTGAACATGTACGAATCGATGCGGCTTGCCTCGATGGCCTCGAAGACGCAAGGACCCGATACGGATCGGTGGCTCACCACCGGTGAGGTACTTGCCGCCGCGACTGAAGGAAGCGCGCGGGCGCTTGGCTTCGGCGACAGGCTCGGCCGGATTGCACCCGGTTACAAGGCGGACATCGTCTTTCTCGACCTGCACAACGTCAATTGGCTGCCCTTCAACAACGCGGTCAATCAGCTCGTGCACACCGAGGACGGTTCCGCGGTTCATTCGGTCATGGTGGGGGGGTCGCCTGGTCGTTGACGACCGTCGCGTCATCGGCGTCGACATGGCGTCGCTTGCGCGGCGGGTCGAGGACGCGCGCGCGCCCGGCTCGAGCAGACGTCGGTGCCGAACAAGCAACTGTTCGAGAAGGTTGAACACGTCGTCAACAGCTTCTGTCCGGGCCTTGCGAAGATGCCATACCACGTCGACCGCTTCGGCGGCGGCCATCACGCACACGAGCACGCTCTCGATGCGGGTCGATGACTGCCTTGGTCGCCAGGCGTGTGCGAGGGCGGCTTGAGGAACACCTGCTTTGTCTGAGGTGACAAGGCGCGAACGAGCGGAATACCATCCGAAGAGAACGGCATCATTCGGAGCAGGGCAGCATGCTTCGCCTCATGATCGCAGCATACTTTCTCCTAGCTGCACTTGCGCCCTCGGCGACAGCGGAAGGCGAGGTTGCCGGCGTTCGCGATCGCCGCTACTGCGAAATCCTCATTGTGCGCCGAACCGGCCTCAAGCTCGAAGCAGACGTCTACAACACGCTCGGGCTCAATGACTGCCCGCAGGCGCAATGGGCTGCAATTGACCCGGCGAAGATCAAGCACGAGCGTCACGCCCTCACCATCGTGATGAATGGCCCGCGCCATTTCGTGATGGACCGCATCGTGATCGAGCGCCGCGCTCAACCGCCCGCCGAATTCCAGGGTCTCATGATGAATTTCCTCGCCGTGCTGCACGTTCCTTGGCGGGACCTTGCCGACCGTACACCCTATGTCGAGCACAAAGTGAGCCGCAGCACGCGATTCAGCTTCGATGCAGGAGAACCCGTGTACGAACTCATTTCGCCATCGGGCGACGTCTATGTGATGCAGAGCTATTCCGAAATCGTCGATTCGAGCCTGCGCATGGCCGACCTGCAAAACCTCGGTAGCCGGTTGAAGCTGCCCGCGGGTTGGACCTTCCGTACTCGGATTCTCTCTGCGCCTCTCGCGATGATTGCAGCTGGGGAGGCGCGCAGCGTGCAGGACGACTTCGAGAATACCTACCAGTCGATGACAAGCGCGGAACATGCTCCCCCCAAGGAATAGCGCGCAAGCGAGACCGAATTGGTGGACTGACCAAGAAGAAGCTGGCTGCGCCAAGAAGCTCCCGTAGCTTGACGCGTTTTGATGCTTTGACGCGCGGCCGAGGTCTGCTTCGGTCACTTGCGGAGGTTTGCCGGAAGAATGAGGGGCTCCGCGCTTCGGGCGTGAGCAGGCATGACGCCGAAAGGCTGCCTGCCCGCTCCGCTTCCTTCGGCGCGATGCGTTCTAGAGTAGGGGCGGCTTGATGCCGGCGTTGGCGGCCGCGGCCAGCAGAACCGCGGTGATGTCCTTGGCCCCGAGGCCGTGGCCGCTACGCGCCTGGCCCAAGGCTTCGCGCGCGGCCGCGCCGGTGAAGACCGGCACGCCGGCGGCGGCCGCGGCACCGACCCCGATCGAGAGGTCCTTGTAGGCAAGATCGATGGCGAAGCCCGGATCGACGTCGCCCTTGAGCACCTTGGTCGGCCAATAGATCTTGAGGTGATCGTTGCTCGCCAGCGAGCTCGTGATCACATCGAACATGGTGGCGGTGGAGAGACCGAGCTTGGCGCCGAGCGTCAACGCCTCGGCGGAGAGCTGGCATGTCGCCATCGCCAGGAAGTTGTTGACGATCTTCATCGAGATCCCGCTGCCCTGCGGCCCGCAATGGATGATCTTGTTGCCCATGGCGGCAAGGATCGGGCGGGCGCGCTCGAGATCGGCTGCCGCCGCTCCGACCATGAACAGGCTTTCGCCGCGCTCGGCGTGGGCCGGCGAGCGCCCCACGGCGGCATCGACCAAGCCGATCCCCCGTTCGGCCAGCACGGCGCCGAACGCGCGGCTTGCCGCCGGATCGATCGTGCTCATGTCGATCATCAGCATCCCGGCGCGCCCCCGCTCCGCAACGCCGCCCGATCCGCTCACCACGCCGGCGACGTCGGGCGTGTTCGGCAGCATGGTGATGACGACGTCGACGCCCGCGATGAGCGAGGAAAGATCGCCGGCGCGCGCCGCGCCGCGCTCGACCAGCACCGCAACCTGAGCCGCAACCGTGTCGAAAGCGGTCACGTCAAATCCGCCGCGCACGAGCGAGGTCGCCATAGGCCGACCCATGCTGCCGAGGCCGATGAAACCGATCCGTTCGCGCTGTGTGGCCATGGATTTCCTCGCAATCATTCCCCAACGAAGGCTGTGGTTCGGATGGATCCCAGGTCCTGGCGGCTACGGGCCGCCCGCCGGCAGCGCCGGCGCATCGAGGCGCAGGAACACGCCGCTCACCCGCGCCACCCGCTTCTCACCGACCATCAGGTAGGCGTTGGCGAATGCCAGACGGGCGCCCAGCTGGTTGATCTCGACATGTGCCTCCAGCCAGTCGCCGATGCCGGCGCTGCCGATGAAATCGGCACTCATGCTCACCGTCGTGGCGCGCACCGGCGGGTCCTGCGACATCGCCATGTGATAGCCGAGGCCGACATCGGCCATCGTCAATAGCAGGCCGCCGTGGGCGGTGCCGCGCGCGTTGGTGTGCGTCGCCGCGATCCGCAAGCCGAGCACCAGCCGCTTCTCCTGCCACCGGTAGAAGAACGGGCCGACGTGATCCAGGAACGGGCTGGTGCGAAGCTTGGTCAATGGCTCGAACCCGGCCGGGACATCCATGGCATTGCTCCTAACGGCAGCGGCGGCCGCCAGCCTTGCAATAGTCGCGGGAAACGGGCTTGCTGGCCAGCAGCCAACGACGGGACAAGGCGCATGTCGCTTGAACTCTATCTCGCCTATGTGGCCGCCTGCATCGTGCTGGTGATCGTGCCCGGCCCGACCGTGACGCTGATCGTCGCCAACAGCCTGAAATACGGAACACGCGCCGGCCTCATCAACATCGCCGGCACCCAGCTCGGCCTCGCGCTCTGCATCGGCATTGTCCTGCTCGGGCTCGCCTCGCTGATCGCGACGCTCGGTTGGTGGTTCGACCTGGTGCGGCTCGCCGGTGCCGCCTATCTGGTGTGGCTCGGCTGGAAACTGCTGCGCGCCTCGGGCGCGCTCGACGCGCCCGGCCACGCGCCGAGGCCGCGCGAGGGCTTCTTCGTGCAGGGCTTCGCCGTGCTGATGAGCAACCCGAAAGCATTGGTCCTGTTCGGCGCGTTCTTCCCGCAATTCATCGATCCGAACGGCGACTATGTCGCGCAAGTGGTTCTGCTCGGCATCACCGCCATGGCGGTCGCGCTGGTGTTCGATAGTCTCTACGCCATCCTTGCCGGCCGCGCCGGCGCCGTCCTGACCCAGCGCCGGGTGCGGCTGGTGTCGCAGGCGAGCGGCCTGTGCCTGATCGGCGGCGGCGTCTGGCTCGCGCTCGCACGCACCCGGTGAGGCTCGCAGCCGACCGGCCGGGAGAACCTCAATGCGTCGCTTAGCAGCCGTTGCGGCCATCATCTGCGCCCCGAGCGGCCACCATGGCCGATGATACGGCCGGCCGACGCGGGGCTTCGCGACCCGCAACCCCTCGACCGCCGGAAATCATGGTGAGACGGGCCGGACCGGCCGATGCCGACGTGATGTCCGCCCTCAATACGGATGTGCAGGGCGTGCACGCCGCCGCACTGCCGGACTCGTTCAAGCCGCCCGGACCCGAGGCGTTTTCGCCGGCCGCGGCCGCCGACGTGCTCGCCAAGCCCGACAATCTGGTGTTCATCGCCGAGGTCGACGAGGCGCCGGCCGGTTATGCCTATGCCGAAGTGCGCCGCGTGCCGGAGACCGCGGCACGCTATGCGTACGAGGTCGTCCACCTTCACCACCTGAGCGTTCGGCCCGGCTATCGCCGGCAGGGGGTCGGGCAACGGCTGCTGGACGCCGTGCGGTCGGCGGGCGAGGAGGTCGGCATCGCGTTGCTCACCCTCGACGTCTGGAGCTTCAATGAGAGCGCTCGGGCCTTCTTTCACCGGCACGGCTTCAAGCCGTACAATGAGCGGCTCTGGAACCGCTAGCTGCGGCCGATCGATCCCTTCGGATGGAGAAAGCCAAAATGATTGCCGTCGATATCGATGCCGCCACCACGCGGCTGATGCGTTTTCTGGCGGTCGAAGGGGTGACTGGCCGCGAGGCGCTGATCGGCAAGGAGCTGGTCGCAGCGCTGAAGCAAGGGGGCGTCGCGGCGCGATCGATCCGCTTCGATGACGCGCACACCCGCATCCCGCTGCCGACCCAGACCGGGAACCTGATCGTCGACCTGCCGGGCCGCGGGGCGCTGCGGTCGGCCGATCGGCTGCTGTTCATGACGCACATGGACACCGTGCCGCTGTGCGCCGGCGCCAAGCCGAAGCGGCAGGGACGCAAGATCGTCAACACGGCCAAGGCGGCGCTTGGCGGCGACAACCGAACCGGATGCGCGGTGCTGGTAACGCTGGCTGCCGAACTGTTGCGGCAAAAGCCCGACCATCCGCCGCTGACGCTCCTGTTTACGGTGCGCGAGGAGAGCGGCCTGTGGGGCGCGCGCCACGTAAAGCCGGCGGAGCTCGGCGGCGTCAGCATGGGGTTCAACTACGACGGTCGCGCCGCAAGCGACGTCGTGATCGGCGCGCTCGGCGCGGACCGGTGGGAGGTCGAAATTTTCGGACGCGCCTCCCATGCCGGCGTCGCACCCGAGCGCGGCATCAGTGCGACCATGATCATGGCCGAGGCGCTGGCGGCGGTGCGCGCCCAAGGCTGGTTCGGCAAAATCGAGAAGAACGGCAGCGTCGGCACCAGCAATGTCGGCCCGGTCAGCGGCGCAAACGACCGGCCGGCGGGTGACGCCACCAATGTGGTAACCGACTACGTCCTTGTCCGCGGGGAGAGCCGCAGCCACGACGCGAAGTTCTTCAAAGCGATCACGGCGGCCTACAGGGCGGCCTTCCAGGAGGCCGCGGCGCGCGTGCAGAATAGCGACGGCAAGGCCGGCCGTGTGAAGTTCCAGGCCCGCACCGACTACCTGCCGTTCCGCCTGAAGCAGACGGCGCCGGTCGTCGTGCGCGCCATCGCCGCCGTCGCGGCGCAGGGGCGCACGCCGCAGGTTCGTCTCGCCAATGGCGGACTCGATGCCAATTGGCTGGTGCGCCATGGCATCCCGACGGTGACGTTCGGTGCCGGCCAGAACGAGCCGCACACGGTCACCGAGTGGATCGACCTTGCCGAATTCGAGTCCGCCTGCCGGTTGGCGGTCGGGATTGCGACGAGGGAGTAGCGAATAGCGAGTAGCGAATAGCGAGTAGCGAATGGTGAGTGGTGAGGAGTCGCTGACGTCACAGATCGCGCTCGCCGCTCGCCCACTCAGTATTCACTATTCGCTATTCGCTATTCGCTATTCGTCACGCAAAGCGCGGCATCACCTTGGTCCAAAAGGTTTCGATCGACCGCATGAGGACGTCGTGCGGCACCAGATTGTTGTAGGTGTAGCAGAACGTCCAGTCGACCGGCTGCCGGCGTTGCGACGTCTCCATGGCTTTGAGCACCGTGTCGACGGTGCCGACATAGGCGTAGCCGCCGGCGACGATCTCCTCCGGCGTCGGAAAGGTTTTGGTGACGGGGTCCTGCAGGCCCTTGCGGAAGCCGAACGGCTCGAACCAAGCGCGCCCGCTAAACTGTCCGGAGTCGCGCCATAGCGCCATCGCCTGCTCGTCGGTGTCGGCAATGATGACATCGCGCAGCACCCCCATGCCGGCACCTTTCGTGCGCCCGGAAACATCGGCATAGACGCTGTAGAGCTTGTCCTCGTGCGTCGGGTGCATGGCCGGCAGGATCGGGGTGACGTTCTCGCGCGCGCAGAACCGGATGGTGCTCTCGGAGCTTGCGAACGGCTGGAACAGCGGCGGGTGCGGCTTTTGCAGCGGCTTGGGGACCACGCCAACGGCCGTGAGCACGCCACCCTCGACGCCCTTGCCCCATTTGAGCGTGGTGTCGAGCTCCCACGGCGTCGGCCCGGGAGGAACCTTCCAGTACCTGCCGTCGAAAGTCAGCATCTCCTCGGTCCAGCATTTCTTGATGATCCGAAAGTTCTCCTCGAAGGCGGCGCGGTTGGCAGCGTCGATCTCGTCGTGCTGGTTCGGGAGCGCGCCATGGATGCCGTGGGTCTGCTGCGCCATGACGTCGACCCAGCGGCGCTGGTAGCCGCGCGCGAAGCCGGCGCAGGCGCGCCCGCCGGTCATGTGATCGAGCATCGCGATGTCCTCGGCCACCCTGATCGGGTTGGCGGCCGGCAGCACGATGCCGAGCTGGCCGACGCGGATCCGCCTGGTCTGCATGGCGAAATAGAGATCGAGCAGAACCGGATTGTTGGAGAGCTCGAAGCCCTCGATGTGAAAGTGGTGCTCGGTGAAGCTGACCGAGTCGTAGCCGAGCTCGTCGGCGAGCCGGATCTGCTCGGAGAGGTCGCGCAGCATGCGCTGGTAGAGATCGTCGCGCATGCCCGCCATGCCGGCTTCGATCTCGGCGCGGTTGCCGATGGTCGGCAGATAAAACAGCGAGGCTTTCAAGGCGTTTCCCTTCAGGCGGAGGCTCGCTGCAGAATTCCACGTCTGCCGGCATGCAGCAATTGTCGGCCGTGCCGGACGGCGATGGCAGTGATGAGACGCCGCACAGCGGTCAATGCGGATTTGGCCTCCTCGCTCCGGCCATCCCAATGATCGGCCAATACCACGCGATCCATGCCGGCCTCGATCAGGACGACGGTGACCCGCAGGCGCCTTGGCCGGGCTTGCGGCGCCGGCGGCAGCGAAAATCAAGAACACCTCAAGCGAAAATCAAGCGTCTCTGAAAGGCAATGCGGGCGCAATTGGGCATGTTTCTGGGCGCAAACGGCCGCGGCAGGCCGAGCGAGCCGAGGAATCGATGTCCAACATATCCACCTTTCGGGCCCAGTCGGCGCCCCGCAACCTCGTGATCGCGCTGCACTGCTCGGGCGCCGGCGCCGGGCAGTGGCGCGGCCTGCGTGACATGCTCGGCACCGACTATGAGCTGATCGCGCCCGAGCATTACGGCTGCGACAGCACCGGCCCTTGGACCGGCGAGCATGCGTTCACACTCGCGGACGAGGCGGCGCGGACGGTCGCGCTGATAGACGAGGCTGATGATCGGGTGCATCTCGTCGGTCACTCGTATGGCGGCGCCGTCGCGCTGCACGCCGCGGTGGCGAGGCCAGACAGTATCGCGAGCCTGACGCTCTACGAGCCGTCGGCCTTCCATCTCCTGGACCGCCTGCCCGAGGGGGCTGCGCCGTTTGCGGAAATCGTCGGCGTCGCTCGCGCGACAAGCGAAAGTGTCGTGCGTGGCGACTACCGCGGCGCCGCGGCTCGCTTCGTCGACTACTGGAGTGGGCCGGGCGCGTGGGACGCGATGCGCCCGGCGCCTAAGGGTGCGGTCACGCGCTGGGCGCCGAAGGCACCGCTCGACTTCAACGCGTTGATCGAGGAGCCTACACCGGTCGCGGCCTATGCGGCCCTGCGCTTTCCCGTCCTGATCCTGCGAGGCGAGCATGCGCCCGCGCCGACGCGCGTGATTGCCGAAACGTTGCCGCGCCTGCTTCCGGCCGCACGCCTTGCGGTCGTGGCGGGCGCCGGTCACATGGGCCCGTTCACCCACGCGGCGGAGGTGAACGCCCTCATCGCGCAACACGTCGTCGAGGTCGCGCCGCGTCGACGGGCGCGGCTCGGAGCCCGCCGACAGCAATTCGCGGACGTGGTAGTATCCGCCCGCTAGGTCGAAGAAGACGGAGAGTTCTCAGGCACAAGGGAGATGTGTCATGCCCACGTTGCAGCCTGATCCAAGCTTCTACCCTTCTCCTCGCCAAGCCCAGACAGCACCACCCGAGACATTCGCCTACGTGGCGGCCTTCGATCCGGAACGCAAACGCGGCGACGGGCTTGCGGTCGTCGACCTCGATCCGGCATCGGCCACCTACTCGCAGATCGTCGGCAGCGTTTCGGTGCCCAATGCGGGTGACGAGTTTCATCATTTCGGATGGAACGCCTGCTCGTCGTCGCTCTGTCCCAATGCACCTCACCCGCACGTCGAACGGCGTTACCTGGTGGTGCCGGGGTTGCGCTCCTCGCGCGTCTATATTTTCGACACCAAGCCGGACGCGCGCGCCCCCAAGCTGGTCAAGACCATCGAGCCGGACGAGATCGCCGCCAAGACGGGCTACAGCCGCCCGCACACCGTGCACTGCGGGCCGGATGGAATCTATATGACGGCGCTCGGCAATCCGGAGGGCAAGGGCCCTGGCGGCATCTTCCTGATGGACCACCAGACCTTCGAGCCGCGCGGCCGCTGGGAGGTCGACCGCGGCCCGCAGCAGCTCGCCTATGACGCCTGGTGGCATCTCGGCCACGACACCATGGTGACGAGCGAATGGGGCACGCCCGACACGTTCGAGAACGGGCTCGTGCCGGAGATCCTGCTCGGCAGCAAATACGGCAGGCGCCTGCACTTCTGGGACCTCAACAAGCGCAAGCACCTGCAGGAGATCGACTTCGGCGAAGAGCACCAGCTGGTGTTCGAGCTCCGCCCCGCGCACGACCCCACGAAAGCCTACGGATTCGTCAACTGCGTGGTCAGCCTCAAGGACCTGTCGTCCTCGATCTGGACCTGGTACCGCGAGAACGGACGCTGGGCGGTGAAGAAGATCATTTCCATTCCGGCCGAGCCCGCCAGCGCCGACGACCTCCCGCCGCTGCTGAAAGGCTTCGGCGCGGTGCCGCCGCTCGTCACCGACATCGACCTGTCGATGGACGACCGGTTCCTCTACGTCTCCTGCTGGGGCACCGGCGATCTGCAGCAATACGACGTCTCCAACCCGTTGGAGCCGAAACTGACCGGCAAGGTGCGAATCGGCGGCATCGTGTCGCGCGCGACCCATCCGGCCGCAAGCAACGGCAAGCTCGGTGGCGGGCCGCAGATGGTGGAGATCAGCCGCGACGGCCGGCGCGTCTATTTCACCAATTCGCTCTATGGGGCGATCGACGGGCAGTTCTACGACGGCGGGTTCGACGGCTGGATGGTGAAGCTCGACGCCGGGCCTAACGGCGGCATCAAATTCGACGAGAGGTTCTTCGTCGAGTGGCCGAAGGGACAGCTCCCGCATCAGGTGCGGCTGCAGGGCGGCGACTGCTCGTCGGATTCGTACTGCTTTCCGTAGGAGTTCAGGGACTGCTATGACATTTGCGACCTCGAGACGCCGCGCTGCGCGCGGGCTCCTCAAGGATGAGGGCTGCAATTGTCGCGACCTCGCCCCTGAGGAGCGAGGGTGCCGATCTCGCGCAAGGCCCGAGATCGGCGGCCGAGCGTCTCGAACGGGCGAGGTCGCAAGCTGAGCCGCTATGCCCATGAGCCCCATCCCGACCGAAATCTGGCCATGGCTCGCGCTCGCGGGCCTCGGCCTGTTTCACGGCGTCAACCCGGCGATGGGCTGGCTGTTCGCGGTCGCGCTCGGCCTGCACCGCGGCAACCAGCGCATCGTGTTCATCTCCCTCGTCCCGATCGCGCTCGGCCACGCGGCGTCGGTCGCCGCCGTGCTGCTCGCGGTCGTCGCGCTTGGGGTCGTGGTCGATCAGACCATGCTGATGCGGCTGGCCGCAGTCGTGCTGATCGCCTGGGCCGCTTGGCATGCGCTCTACGGACACCGCCGGCGGGCGCGCATCGGCATGCAGACGGGGCTTGCCGGGCTCGTGCTGTGGTCGTTCCTGATGGCGAGCGCGCATGGCGCCGGGCTGATGCTGATCCCGACGCTGCAGCCGATCTGCGCCTCCGCTGCCGCCGCGCAGGCGACCGCGGGCGCCGCGCTCCCGGTCGCTCTCTTCGGGCTCGGCCTGCACTCGGGCGTGATGCTCGCGACCATCGCGGCCACCTCGCTTGTCGTCTATCGGTGGACCGGCGTCGGCTTTTTGCGACGCGGCTGGATCAATCTCGATCTGGTCTGGGTCGTCGCGCTTGCGGGTTGCGGCGTAGCGCTGCTGATCGTCTAAGCCGCGGCACTCGGGCGTACTGCCGCGAGATGCAGCCGTTCGGCGAGGTAGCGCTCGAGCACCGCGGGCTCCAACCGGAGCCCGCACAGCCCGACATAACCATCGGGGCGCAGCAGATAGAACGAAGGCTGTGGGATCTGCACCCGCGCCAGTTCGGCGTCGTTGTCGGGATCGGCCGGAATGATGTGAGTGTGCATGAGGTCGCCGAGCGCCAGCGCCGCCTCGGAAAGCGCTGGCTGCCCGAACAGCAGCAAGTTGAAGCGCGTGTCGTCGAGCTTTTCGAACAGGTCCTCGACCGGTCCGTTCGCCTCGAACCTCAGGTGCATCCACGGGAAGCGGTCGCCCGCCTGCGGCGCGCCTTCGGGCAGGCCGGCGAGCGATTGCGACAAGGGACTCTTGCGATAGCGGATGCCGACCTGCGACACGACCCGGAACGCGAATTTTTGGATGCGGTCCCGGCTCATCGCAAACGCTCCGATCCTTGCGATGATCTCGGTGCGCAGGAACCCGGCAAGCCAACTGTCCGACACCACCAGTCGGAAGGCGCGGTCGGTGGTGTTCAGGAGCCGTTGCGCCACCGGCACGCGCTCGTCCTCATAGGAGGCGAGCAATGCCGCGTCCGCCCGACCGTTGACGACCAGCGCCAGCCTCCAAGCGAGGTTGTAGGCGTCCTGTAGGCCGGTATTCATGCCCTGCGCGCCGACCGGGCTGTGGATGTGGGCGGCGTCGCCCAAGAGGAAGCAGCGGCGCTCGCGGAAGCGCGCCGCGCAACGGTGATGGATGCGGTAGGTGGAGAACCAGGTGCACGTCCTGATCGACAACCCGGTCCCCACCTCCTTGTGCAGGGAGGGAATCACGGCTTCGAACGTGATGTCGTCCCGATCGCGTAACGCTGGCGGCAGGATGCCGACGATCCGCCAGTGATCCTCACCGCGCATCGGGAACAGCAGGTGGAAGCCGTCCCGCCAGAGGTAGACGTTGACCTCGTCCGGAACCATGGTGCCGGTCGCTTCGGTGTCGGCGACGAAGAACACGTGCTCGTAGGGCGCCCCCGGGAAGGTGATGCCGTTGAGCTCGCGTACCGCGCTGCGCGCGCCGTCGCAGCCGGCGACCCAGGCGGCGGAGATCGTGCGGCGCGCGCCGTCGGGCAGCTTCAGGGTGGCGGCCACGCCGTCGGCCCGCTGCTCAAGCCCGACGAGCTCGGTGTTCCACTCAACCGCATGGCCGAGCTCGCGCAGCTTGTCGCCCATGATCCGTTCGTTGTCGTCCTGGCCGAGGATCAGAATGAACGGATAGGGCGTGAGGTCGCGGCCGGCCTCACCGAGCGGAACGCGCGCCATCTTGCGCCCCTGCGCCCACATGTTGGCGCCGGTGCCGCGCTTGCCGAGCTCGAGCGCCCGGCCGACGATGCCGAGCTTGGCGTAGATCTCAAGCGTGCGCGCCTGCACGCCCAGCGCCCGTGTCTGCAGCGACGGTCCGGCATGGCGGTCGATGATCAAGGTGCGAACGCCGCGGCGCACGAGTTGCAGGGCGAGCATCAGCCCGGTCGGGCCCGCGCCCACGACCAGAACGTCGGTATCCATCGAGGGCCTCCTCGGGTCGACAGCGGATGCGTTTGGACCTCGAAGGTAGCGCGGATTGCCGGTAGAGCGGTAAGACAAGGATCATGGCCGAGTTGCACCAGATCAATACCGGACCGGGGCTCACCTTCGATGCGTGGGTCGATGGGCCGCCCGGCGCGCCGCTGGTGCTACTGCTGCATGGCTTTGCGGAATCGTTCGACATGTGGCGCGCACAGCTGCCGGCGCTGGCCGCCGCCGGCTATCGCGCGGTGGCGCCGAGCCAGCGCGGCTACTCGGCGGGCGCGCGGCCCGACCCGAGCGACAGCGCGAACTATCAGTTCGACCACCTGCTTGCCGACGCCATGAACGTCGCGGCCGCGTGCGGCGGCGCCGATGGCCGCTTTCATCTGGTCGGGCATGATTGGGGCGGCAGCATCGCCTGGGGCATCGCCGACCGCCATCCGCGCCGTCTCGCCTCGCTTACCGTGCTGTCGCGCCCCCATCCCAATGCCTTCAACCGCGCGCTCGAGCTCGCCGACGGCGAACAGGCCAAGCGCTCGCGTCACCACTGGGCCTTCCTCGAGCCCGACGCGGGGCCGCGGTTCCTGGCCGACCACTGCCGCTGGCTGCGCGAGCGGCTGACGCGATCCGGCGTCCCGCCGGCCGCGATCGCGCAATACGTCGCCGTGCTCGGAAACCGGCCGACGATCGAGGCGGCCCTCGCCTGGTATCGGGCGCGCGGCGCGATCCGTGCGCCGCTCGGCCCGATCGACGTTGCGGTGCTCTACCTGTGGGGCGACGCCGACGACACCGTCGGCCGGGCGGCAGCCGAGGGCACGCGCGAGTTCGTGCGCGGGCCCTATCGGTTCGAGGTCCTGCCCGGCATCGGTCACTTTGCCGCCGACCAGGCCCCCGACAGGGTCAACGCGCTGTTGCTGGCGCACCTTGCCGAGCATCCGGTATAGATGAAACGCCGCCGGCCGGATGTGGCCGCCGGTCGCTCGTCGTGATGTCCATGAGCTGGTCGAAACGCGCGCTCTTGACGCTGATGGCGATGCTCACGCCGATCGGCGCTGCGCTGCCGGCGCGTGCCCAAGCCCCCGAAAAGGCCTCGCTTGCCGGTCAGTTCCTGATCGCTTCGCCGGCGATCACCGATCCGCGCTTCGCGGGCACCGTGATCCTGATGGTGCAGCACGACCACAACGGGGCGCTCGGCATCATCGTGAACCTGCCGGCGGACGAACGGCCAATGGCAAAGCTGTTGGAGATGCTCGGCGAGAAAGAGACGAACGTCGGCGGCACGGTGCGCATCTTTGCCGGCGGTCCGGTCCAGCCGGAAATCGGCTTCGTCGTGCACAGTGCCGAATATCGGCGACCCGAGACCATCGCCATCGACGCGCGCGTCGCCATGACCGCCAGCCGCGAGATCCTGCGCGACATCGCGCACGGCAACGGGCCGAAGAAGAGCCTGGTTGCGTTCGGCTATGCCGGCTGGGGGCCGCGCCAGCTGGAGGGCGAGCTACGACGCGGATCCTGGTTCACGGCGCCGGCGGAGCCGAAGCTGATCTTCGACGAAGACCGCGACAAGGTCTGGGATCTCGCGTTCGCGCAGCGCACGCAGGACCTTTGAGAGCTCAAGAGCATCGCGCCTCGAGAGCAGCCGGCGCACGCACCGAGGCGTGCGAAAAGCGCCCTGGATTTCAGGCGCCGGACTGCCCCTCGCGGAGGGCATCGACAAGAAAGTCGATGAGGCGCCGCACCGCGATCGACTGCGTCTTCGAGGGAGGGAAGAGCGCGTTTGCCGTCACCGGTGTGACGGTCGCAGCCTGAAGCATCCGAACCAGGCGGCCGGCCGCGAGATCGTCGTTCACGACATATGCCGGGATCATTGCGATGCCGAGACCGGCGAGCGCGGCATCGCGCACCGAGAAGATGTTCTGCACTGCCAGCCGCCATGGCACCCGGATGACGATGTCGCCGTCGGCAGTCTGAAGTGTCCAGTTCTGGCGGTCGGCGCTGATCAAGATGCACGCGTGCCGCCGCAAGTCGTCCGGTACATCGAGCGGCGGGGCGTGGGCGAGGTAGTCCGGGCTCGCAACGAGAACGCGCGCATAGGTCGCGAGCCGGCGTGCGATCAGCGAAGAGTCCTCAAGTTCGCCGAGACGGATCGCCAAGTCGAATCCTTCTGCAATCAGGTCGACCCGGCGATCCGCAAACTCGAGATCGAGCGATATGCCGGGATGACGGCGCAGAAAGTCCAATAGCAGCGGCATCAAGACGAGCTGGCCAAGCCCGGCCGCCGCCGCCAGACGGATGCGGCCGGTCGGCGCGCCGGTCTTGGCGAGCACTTCGAGTTCCGCCGCCTCGGCCTCCGCAACGATCGGCGCGCAGCGCTGGTGATAGGCACGGCCCGCATCCGTCAAGCTCAGGCTCCGCGTCGATCGATTGAGCAGTTGCAGGCCGAGGCGCGCCTCAAGCTCGGACAAGCGCCGGCTGACTGTCCCTTTCGGGATCTCCAGGGCGCGGCCGGCCGCGCAAGCGAGCCGTGCTCCACGATCTTGACGAATAGGGCCATGCCCTCGACGTCGGGCAAAGAACTCATTGTCCTACATGCGAGACAATATCGTCATAATCTACAGTCTAGTGTCCCCTTATTTTGAAACGCTAGGCATTGCTGAGGCAATCAAACGAGGAGATCGAGCCGATGAGCGCCATCCTAACCACAGCCTCCGCAATACTTTCCCACACTCCAACGCGCGCAATGGCGGCGGCCGCGCGCGAGCCGGAACTGCGGCGCGCACGCGCCTCCGGTGCATTCGGCGTCATTGCGCTGAAGGTGGTTCTGGCGCTGTCCGGGGCTTTCACCCTGTTCACCGGGCTCAACCGCGCTTTCGGCGGAATCCGGACCTTGGGCTGGCAGGGCACCACTGATTTTCTGCAGGTGGTTTCCGAGCACGCGTACCTGATCCAGGATAATCACACGCGGTTCCTGGGCGGGGTATGGAGTGGCGTCGGGCTGCTGCTGTTGTTGTCGCCGCTCAATCTCAGGGCGTGCCGGCCGACGCTCAATCTGGTGTTTGCGATCATCTTCCTTGGCGGGCTGGCGCGCTTCACCGCCATGCGGCCGGACGTCGTCTTCGGCCCTGACATCGGCGGCTCGTTGATCGCCGAGCTCGTCGGCATGCCACTGCTGTGGCTGTGGGTGTCGCAAGCAGTCCAAGCATCAGAACGCTGAGGCAAGCCACACCGCGCACTACGCGCGCTTCCCGCCCTTGCGCTTCTGCTGCATGTAGGAGCGCAGCACCGCGTTCATGCGGCGCTGGTAGCCGGCGCCTTCCTGCTTGAAATAGTCGAGCACGTCCTCGTCGACGCGGATCGAAATCGCCCTCTTCTTCGGCGGGATGACGAGGACGGCGTCGGACCAGTCCGGTTCATCAAATTCCCAGTCGGGATCGCCGGCAATCGAAGCGTCAATCTCCGCGTCAGTCACCTTACGCAGCTTGTCGAGGTCGGTCTTACCCCTCCGCGGGTCGTCGCGAGAGACTGGCATGGTACTTTTTCCTTTCATCTCGCCTCGCTCGTCGCGCCGAAATGATCCAGCAGGTCTCATCGCGGATGGTGCAGATGAATACGACCTCTACGTCGTCGAGAAAGCCAAACACCATGTAGCGCGTTTCGCCCTTGCGATCCGATCTGCGAATGATCGTCGGGCCGTCGAGGACAAAACGCGCATCGTGGAAGTCGATCTGCCGTCTTCGCAGATTGTTTTCACGTTTTGACGGATCCCAGTCAAAGTCGCGAACCCGTGCGAACAGCGCCGCAAAATCTTCCGCCATAGCGAAGTGCTCCACCGATCAGTGGGCTCGGGTATTTCACCGACCGAGGTTCGCTATGACGGATTCGAAGCCCCGATAGTCCAGCTTCCATCCTCCTACTGCGCTTGGTCGCAGGAATTCCCGCAGCCCGGCAGCGCGATTTGGCTTGCCCAGAGGATAGAAGCCCTGCCTCGTCCGTACCTCGACGTCCTGTATATACAATCGTATTTCGTTTTCTGTCAAATGCCCCGTTGTGAATATCTGGGACAAGCTGTGGGGCCAGCCCCATTGGCTGCTGCCCCCCTATAATGAGAGGTCCACCGAATCGCCCGGTCAACCGCATGCGCTTCCCGCCGCAGTTCCTCGACGACATCCGCGCCCGGCTGCCGGTCTCGGACGTGGTCGGGCGGCGCGTGAAGCTCAAGAAATCCGGCCGCGAGTGGAGGGGCCTCTCGCCGTTCAATCGCGAGAAGACGCCGTCGTTCTTCGTCAATGATCAGAAGGGCTCGTGGTTCGACTTCTCGGCCGGCAAGAACGGCGACATCTTCGGCTTCGTGATGGCGACCGAGGGTCTCTCGTTCCCGGAAGCGGTCGAACGGCTCGCCAGCATGGCCGGCCTGCCGATGCCGGTTGCCTCTCCCGACGCCGAGGTCCGCCAGGAAAAGCGCAAGACGCTCTACGACATCATGGAGCTTGCGGCAAAATTCTTCGAGGCGACGCTTGCGGCGCGCGCCGGCGCGCATGCCCGCGGCTATCTCGCCGACCGCGGGCTCGAGCCCGCGACCCAACTGCAATTCCGGCTCGGCTACGCACCGGCTGAGCGCTTCGCGCTAAAGGATGACCTCGGTGCCCACGGGGTCTCGGTCGACGACATGGTCGAGGCCGGCCTGTTGGTGGCCGCCGACGACATCCCGCTGCCCTACGACCGCTTCCGCGACCGCGTCATGTTCCCGATCACGGATCTGCGCGGCCGCGTCGTCGCGTTCGGCGGGCGCGCGCTGCAGGCGGACGCCAGCGCGAAGTATCTCAACTCGCCGGAGACGCCGCTCTTCCGCAAGGGCGCGACGCTCTACAACCTTGCCCCCGCGCGCGCCGCCGCGCACCAGGGCGCGCCCGTGGTCGTGGCCGAGGGCTATATCGACGTCATCGCGCTGGTGACCGCCGGATATCCGGGCGCGGTCGCGCCGCTCGGGACTGCGTTGACCGAGGACCAGCTGGCGCTGTTGTGGAAGATGACGGACGAGCCGGTGCTGTGCTTCGACGGCGACCCCGCCGGCCGGCGCGCCGCCTATCGGGTGATCGATATCGCGCTCGAACGGCTCTCCCCCGGCAAGAGCCTGCGCTTTGCCGTGCTCCCGCCCGGGCAGGACCCGGACGACCTCGCCCGCTCCGGCGGCGCGGAGGCGCTGGCCGAAGTTTTGGCGAGCGCGCGGCCGCTCTCCGACATGCTGTGGGGGCGCGAAACCGAAGCCGGCAGCTTCGACACGCCCGAGCGGCGGGCAGCGCTGGAGGCGCGCCTCGCCACCACGCTGCAAAGCATCGGCGACGAGACGGTGCGGAAATACTACCGGGACGACCTCGCCGGCCGGATCAGGGCGCTGTTCGGACGCCCCGCTGATTCCGCCGGGCGTCGGGGCCGGTCGGGGCGACAAAGCCCGCGGAGCTGGGCTGCCTACAGCGGCAGTGCGTCCGCGCCGGCGGCGCGCCGGACGGACCGCGGGTCGCGGATTCCATGGGGCAGCCTGGCGCCGGCAAGCTCCGGCCTGACCGCAAGCCCGATCGTGCGGGGCTCACGCAGCGCCATGCCGGCGCGCGAAGCCTTGATTCTGGTGGCCGTGCTGCATCATCCCTGGTTGCTCGAGTCCCACGCCGAGCAACTGGCCGAGCTCGAATTCCGCCATCCCGATGCCGGCCGGCTGCGCCGCGCCGTGCTCGATGCCGCGGCCGGGCACCCGCAGGCGCCGCTCGAGCCCGCGCTCCTGCGAGAAGCGGTGACGGCCGCCGGCTTCGGCCCCCTTCTTGCACGGGTGCAAGCGGCCATCACCCACCCGTCCGACTGGCCCGCCCGCCCCGATGCTGCACCCGATGACGTGACTCATTGGTGGAATCACGTGGTTACCTTGCATCGCAAGCAGAGGACGCTAAATAGGGAGCTGAAAGACGCCGAGCGCGCGCTCGGAAACGAGCCGAGCGAGGAGAATTTGCATTGGCTCAAAGACGTGCAGGCGCGTCTTTCGGCCCTGGAAGGGACCGAAGCCTTGATCGAGGATTTCGGCGTGTCGTCCGGGCGGCCGGCGCGGACTTTCTGACGGCATCGACTGTCTATTACTTGTACTTGGGGGCTCGAGCGGGGAACCGGATCAGCAGGGTCGGCAAGGATCAGGGTTAAGCGGCACTTAACATGATCCGGAGACACTCTCGGTTCTGATTTTCATTCGGGGCGGCGCCCTCAAGGCGCTGCCTTTTCGGCTATCGGCCAGGCGCTAGGCGTGAGCCCCGGCCGTGGAGATGTGCATGGCGACCAAGACCAAACCGACACCGCAGAAGGAAGAGGCCCCGGAAAAAGAGGCCGCCGCCGAGACGCCGACCCAGGACTCCCCGCTGCTCGATCTGTCGGATGCCGCCGTCCGCAAGATGATCAAGCTCGCCAAGAAGCGCGGCTACGTCACCCACGACCAGATCAATGCGGTGCTCCCCTCAGAAGAGGTCAGCTCGGACCAGATCGAGGACGTTTTTGCGATGCTCAACGAGATGGGCATCAACGTGGTCGAGCAGGAGGAAGCCGAGGCCGAGGAGGACAAGTCCGAGGAGCCCGCCGACGACGATGACACCGACACCGACCTGGTCGAGGTGACGGCGAAACCGATCGCCACCAAGGAGACCAAGGAGCCGTCCGAGCGGACCGACGATCCGGTGCGGATGTATCTGCGCGAGATGGGCTCGGTCGAGCTGCTCTCGCGCGAAGGCGAGATCGCGATCGCCAAGCGCATCGAGGCCGGCCGCGAAGCCATGATCGCCGGCCTGTGCGAAAGCCCGCTGACCTTCCAGGCGATCATCATCTGGCGCGACGAGCTCAACGAAGCCAAGGTGTTCCTGCGCGACATCATCGACCTGGAGGCGACCTATGCGGGCCCCGACGGCAAGCAGGTGCCGCCGCCGGCCGGCGCACCGGCGGCCGAAGGCGGCGTGCCTGCCAACCCCGCCGCCGCGACCGTTGCGGCACCGCCGGCGGCGCCGACCGGCCCGACCCCGTTCAAGCCCGCGCAGCCGGCATCCCGCGCCGCCCCCGTGGGCGGCAATGGCGAGGACGAAGAGGACAGCCTCGAAGGCGCCAACCTGAGCGACGATTCCGACGAGGACGACTTCGAGAACTCGCTCTCGCTCGCCGCCATCGAGGCCGAGCTCAAGCCGAAGGTTTTGGAGACCTTCGACGCCATCGCCGACAACTACAAGAAGCTGCGCCGGCTGCAGGACCAGAACGTCGAGGGCAAGCTCAAGAACGAGTCGCTCTCGCCCGCGCAGGAGCGCAAGTACAAGAAGCTCAAGGAAGAGATCATCGCCGAGGTCAAATCGCTGCGGCTCAACCAGGCGCGCATCGATTCGCTCGTCGCGCAGCTCTACGACATCAACCGCAAGCTGGTCTCGCACGAAGGCCGCCTGATGCGGCTGTCCGAGAGCCATGGTGTCGCGCGCGAGGATTTCCTCAAGAACTACATGGCCTCCGAGCTCGACCCGCGCTGGCTCAACCGGGTTTCCAAGCTCTCGGCCAGGGGCTGGAAGAATTTCGTCGCCAAGGACAAGGACCGCATCAAGCAGCTGCGCACCGAGATCCACGGGCTCGCGACGCTGACCGGGCTCGAGATCCCCGAGTTCCGCAAGATCGTGCACATGGTGCAGAAGGGCGAGCGCGAGGCGCGGCAAGCCAAGAAGGAGATGGTGGAGGCGAACCTGCGCCTCGTCATCTCGATCGCCAAGAAATACACCAACCGCGGGCTGCAGTTCCTCGACCTGATCCAGGAAGGCAACATCGGGCTGATGAAGGCGGTCGACAAGTTCGAATACCGCCGCGGCTACAAGTTCTCGACCTACGCGACATGGTGGATCCGGCAGGCGATCACGCGCTCGATCGCCGACCAGGCGCGCACCATCCGCATCCCGGTGCACATGATCGAGACCATCAACAAGATCGTGCGCACCTCGCGCCAGATGCTGCACGAGATCGGGCGCGAGCCGACGCCGGAGGAATTGGCCGAGAAACTCGGCATGCCGCTCGAGAAGGTGCGCAAGGTTTTGAAGATCGCCAAGGAGCCGATCTCGCTCGAGACCCCGATCGGAGACGAGGAGGATTCGCACCTCGGCGACTTCATCGAGGACAAGAACGCGATCCTGCCGATCGATGCGGCGATCCAGTCGAACCTGCGCGAGACCACGACCCGCGTGCTCGCCTCGCTGACCCCGCGCGAGGAGCGGGTGTTGCGCATGCGCTTCGGCATCGGCATGAACACCGACCACACGCTGGAAGAGGTCGGGCAGCAGTTCTCGGTCACGCGCGAGCGCATCCGCCAAATCGAGGCCAAGGCCTTGCGCAAGCTCAAGCATCCGTCGAGGTCGCGGAAGCTGCGGAGCTTCCTGGATAACTGAGGCGGCTGTAACTGCCCAAGGCGCTGTGGCATGGTCTCGCCATGCGCACCGATGCACCTGCGATGGAGAGGACGACGACCGCAGCCGAGGGGCTGCCACGGCGACGCTTCACCGTTGCCGAGCTGGAGCGGATGGCCGCCGCCGGCATCATTCAGGAGGACGAGCGCATTGAGCTGATCGGCGGGGAGATCGTGCCGATGGCGCCCAAAGGAAATCGGCACGAGATCGTCAAGATCGCCCTCAACCTGTATTGGGCCCGACGGCTGCCGGAACACCTGCTGTTTGCCACCGAAACGACCTTCCGCCTCAGCCAGGACACCTACCTCGAGCCGGACTTCGTGTTCTACGCCAAGGCAACCGGCATCGCGGGGCTCACCGCCGCGACGGCGAAGCTCGCGGTGGAGATCGCGGATACGAGCCTCGGCTATGATCTCGGGCGCAAGGCCGCGCTATATGCGGCTTTCGGCATCGCCGAGCTCTGGGTCATCGACGCCGTCAAGCTCGTGACCCGCATTCATCGCGACCCGAGCCCGACCGGCTATCGCTCCGCCGGCGATCTGTCCGCAAGCGAGCGGCTGATCCCCGCCTCGATCCCCGAACTTGCCGTCGTGCTGTCGGAGCTTGAACTGCACTAAAGTCCGCTGGCGTGCGAGCGGCCGATCCCGCACGCGCTGCAGCGCACCGCGCTGCGCCGCGCCCGGGACGCGTCCTGCCAAAGGCACTCGCACGCGCGCCTTGCCATGACGCGCATTTTCGGCCAGTCAGAGGCATGATCACCCGCGCCCTCGCCGCCCTCCTCTGCAGCGTCGTTCTCGCCGCAGCCCCCGCCCGCGCCGCGCAGTGCGGCGGAGATTTCGACACCTTCATTGCCGCGATGTCGCGCGAGGCGGCGGCCGCCGGCGTCTCGCAACAGGTCATCGCCAGCGCGTTCGCCGGCATCTCGCACGATCCGGCCGTGATGGCCTTCGACCGGCGCCAGCGCTACACCTTCCGCAAGAGCTTCGAGGAATACGCGCGCACGCGCGTCACCGAGGCCCGCCTCAAGCGCGCCCGCACGCTGATGGCGCGCCATGCCGCGCTGCTCGCGCGCGTCGAGCGCCAGTTCGGCGTGCCGCAGACGATCATCATGGCGATCTGGACCATGGAGACCGACAACGGCGGCGACATGGGCAAGCTCCCGGTGATCCGCACGCTGGCGACGCTCGCGCACGACTGCCGGCGCACCGAGCTGTTCCAGCGCGAGCTGATCGCGGCGCTGCAGGTCGCGCAGCGCGGCCACCTGCCGTTGCGCGACATGCTCGGCGCCTATGCGGGCGAGATCGGCCAGACCCAGTTCCTGCCGTCGTCCTACATCAAGTACGGGGTCGATTTCGACGGCGACGGCCGCATCGACTTGCGCCGCAGCGTGCCGGACGTGTTCGCCTCGACCGCCAACCTCTTAAAGGTGAGCGGCTGGAAGCCGGGCGCGCCGTTCGGCGAGGGGACGGCGAATTTCGAGGTGATGCACGAGTGGAACCGGTCGGTCGTGTACCGCAAGACCATCGGCTACTTCGCCGAACAGCTGGGGGGATATTGAGCTTTCGCCGCGCCAGGAAGCGTCGGGACGACCGTTGCGGTCGCCGCAACGCTTAAGACCCGGAGGGCGCCCACAAGGGGCGCCCCCACGGTCAGCCCCGGGTCATGGCTGCGTCGGCTCGCCGTAGCGCAGCCGCAGCAGCCTCGGCTTCGTCGCCGGCTCCCTGGACAGCGCGAACAGCTGGTCGAAGACCCGGTCATCGAGATCGCCGACCGCCTCGCCGCCGAGGCCTTCGATGATCGGGCTCACGGTATTGCTGTGTGTGACCACCACCACGACCTTGTCGGCGGCAAGCGCCTTCACGCCGTCGACAACGGTGTCGATGTGCTTGTGCGGTTGATTGGGGCCGTCGATCGCGACCGACGTGATGGCGAGCTCATCGCCGAGGGCGCTCTTTAACGGCTTGAGCGTGCGCTGCGCGCGCTGCGCCGTGCTGCAGAAGGCGACGCTGACGCCGCACTCCGCCAGCATGCGCCCCAGCAGTTCCGCGCGCTTGACGCCCGCGTCCGAGAGATCGTCGACGCCCGGCGGCTGACGCCGCTTGTCCGCATGGCGCAGCACGAACACGATCATGCCGGTCCTCGGGGCGAGGAGGCGCGCGGCCTTGCGTCCCACATCAGGTCCTCTTCCGGCGCGCGGCGGATGGTCGAAGGGCGCTCCGCCCACGGCCCTCGACGTTACCACGTCAAGACCGGTCGCAGAAATCGGAAGAGGCTATCGGTGGCCCGGCTCAACCACCGAGCGCCGCGAACTCAAGCGTTACCAGATCGCGAACGGGTTCGTGTTCTTGAAAGATGTTCGGTAAACTAGCGCGTCCGACATCTGGATCGGCAATAGAATTGCGGAGCGAGCGTGATGGCTAACCGGGCGAGAAAAGCAGCGAGCGTCCGCCGCGCGGCCAAGAGACGGAAGGTTGCCCGACGCAAGACCTCCGCCCGCGCGAAGGCGAAGCGACGCATCGTTGCCCGGACGAAGAGCTCCACCCGCGTCGGCCCGAAAGCGACACGACGGACGGTGGCCCGGGCGGCCGCGCAAGGCCCGGTGGTCGAGGCGCTCAAGGCGCAGATCGCGGCGGGGAAGATCATATTCGACGCGCCCAACGAGACGCGGCTCAAGAACCAGCTGCTCGGGCTCAATAACGGCACCAGGGTCACCGGCAAGCTGCAGTCCTTGGTGCTGGAACTGTCCAGGTTGGCTGCGCGCCGCATCCGCATCAGTTCGCTGGTGCGCTCGTCGGGACATCACGGCTCGGGACGAGCGGTCGATATCGGCAACGAAGAGATCGCCGGTGCGCTGCTGCCGCAGGTGGCAACCGATGCCAAGGTTGCGGCACTCGCGATCGACGAGCTGATCTTCGACGCAACCGTCGCCGGCGCGTCGCCCCGCAACAAGTGGAACTACGATCGAGGGGTGAAGCACAATTTCAACGCCGCAACGCTCGACCAGCACAGGGACCACATCCATTTCGCCGTCAAAGCCGGATAGCGGTCCTTGTGTTGCTCATCGCGCATCGCCCATCGAGTCGAGCAGCCAAGGCGAAGCGCCCCGACGCTCCGCCTTGACCGTTCGCTCGTTTGGCGGCCAGAAATGCCACGAAACGTCCCGGACGGCTTGCGCTCGTCAGCGCCGCAATTCCGAAGGGGGCGCGTGCCGTTCCGGCCGGGGTTTGCGCGCGCCGTTGCAACGCTGCGTCGTTGGAGTACAATTCACACCCGACCCGGTAGATTGCCCATGAGCGCCGCCATCTCTGTTGCGATATTGGCTTCGGCCATCTCTGCCTCCGTCGCCCCCGACGGCAACGTTGCAAATGAAAACTTGCGGGCGCGCATTCCGCAGATCTGGACGGCGCAATTCCAGCCGCAGGTCCCGATGGGGCGCGTGTGCGTCACCAAGTTCGGAAGCTGTCCGATCCCGCCGCGCCCGCTCAACACGCAATGCTACTGCGGGAACGTCGCGGGCACCGCCCGCTGAACCCGCGAATCTTATCTGTTGGCGGCGGCCGTTGACGGCAGCGCTGGATTCTTCGGCGCTTGCTCGGCCGGACAAGTATTGTTGCCGCCCGCGACGGTCACCATCAGCGGTCCGGCAACACCTTCGCTGGTCCACACCTGCAGGGGACGCATCGCGCGATCGTCCTTTTCCCACTCCGCTCGACCGTTCACCGGCTTGAAGGTCGCGACGATGCCCCGCATGTCGGGAAGAACGGCGACCTCGTCGGCCCTCTGACCGCCCAGGACCACGACGCTGCTGCGCCAGAGGCGATGCCCCGGAATCAGGATTTCGGCGCGCTCGCAAGCTTGAACGAAGAGGTTCTCCGGCAGCCGCTCGAGCGAGATCGAGGGCTTGCGGCTGTCGCGGCGACCGGGCTCGGTAAGCAACGCATCGAGCGATTCATAGTCGATAGGCAAGGGTATCGAGTAGGGCCGCGAGGTAGTCGATTCCTCCCGGACGTCGAACGTCCCATCGTCATTGACCCAGCCGGTCGTCACTTGCACCTGCGCCTTTTTCCACCAGGTCGGAACGGTGATAAGGCCGGAGAGCGACCGCTGGGTCGGCAGCATGGGCCGATGCAGCCGGATTCCGCCGTCGTCCTTGGTGTCGGTCGGCGGCGAAAGTATCCAACCAAAGCTCAAATCTTCCTTGGTGGCGCCGGTGTTCTCGCATCCCAGCGACGCCGCCTTGGAGCAGAGCGGACCCGAAAAACCGACGGCCGAGCTTTGCGGCGCCACCGCGCGCACGACCCGGCGATAATAGTTGCTCAGCCCGCCCGAGGCGCCCGCAGCCTTGCCGTCGACGGCAAGCGCATCCGACTGCGCCACGTCGGAGGCGGTGTCGCCGACAAGCAGGTCAATGCGCGGAAGCGTCGCGTAGGTGTAGGTCTGCATGTCGACAATCTGATTGACGAAGTTCAGGAACCCCACAGGCAGGGAAATGCCTTTGGCGGAGCTCAAACACGTGCTGTGGGGGGTGAGGTCCTGGGCGGCCTGGACGTTGGCGAAGGCGCGATGGAGATTCTGCGGCTTGAAGATATAGGGGGGCAGCAGCGAGTCATCGGTTCCTGCCGATGCGTCGCTACGGAATGCACCAAGCTCGAATTTGACGGGATCGCGCTCGTCGACCCGCGCCGGATAGGTCGACCTCAACGTAAATCCAAAGCTCTGGCCGTCCGCAATCGCGCACTTGTTGGCTTCGGCAGCGTTGCCGCCTGCGGCCGACCTACTCTGCGCAGGGGTCAGCAGTTGCTCCACTTCCTTCAAATGGAAGGAAAACAGGTCGGCCTGCCGGGCGACCAAATCGAGTTCGGGCAGCGTCCGCGCGCCCGGAGGATCGCACAGCAGGATCGACACGAAACGATCGAGCGTTTTCGATTGAATGAGCGACGCCGTTGCGGAACGTTCGGGACATTGAACCGCCTCCGCCTGCAGCTTGCCCACTTTCAAGCTGGAGTCGCCGACGACCGCAATGCCTATCCGCCGTACCGCATAGCTGAGCAGAGCCTCGCGCAATTTGCCTTCCTCGGCGGACGGCGGCAGCGCGGCATTGCCCACGAGCATGTCCTCGACGTCCTTGACGGCAGGCTCGGGGTCGTCCGGGGCGGCCACGTCCGGGCTTTCCGCGGCCTTGGTCAGGATCAACTTGGCAAGGAAATGAAAGCGGTGATCGAGCGCCACCACGCCGGCGGCCGGCGCATCCTTCTCAAACTTGCCGCGCACCTTGTCGCGCATGTCGCGCAGCCTCGACAGCCGGATCGCGGCCTTGGAGAAGCGATCCTTGTCGCTCTTCTCCGCCAGCATCGAGAGGAAATCGGTATATTCACCAAACCGGAAACTGTTGGCATCAAAGCGGCGCAGCAAATCCCACAGCGCGTTGTTGAGACGATCCTTCAGTGAGCTTCGCCACTGATTGTAGAGCTCGTAGTCCTGCAGCACCGGATTTTCCTCGGCGCCCGCAAATCCCGCAAACAACGAAGGATTGTCGACATAGGCGAAGAAGTATTCCTCCGCCGTGCGCGGCCGCTTGCTCCGCGCGGCCGACGCCGGCGCGGATTTCCCCGTGTTGCCGCCGCCAGCGCCAGGGTTGGGGCCGGCGCCGGCGACCTCCGACGCCCCTGCGCCGGCGGCGTCGCCGCGGGCGATGTGCACGTGTACGAAGGCGGGCTTGCGCGTGTTGTTCCCGGGAATGACCGAGACGTCGAACTTCAAGAGATAGATCGTGGTCCCACGAATATCGTGGCGATCATCGAGCTGGTTTTCGATCAGCTGCCCGCGGACGAGCTCGCGATACGCATTCTGCATCAGGAAATAGAGCGGCGGAGGAATCGGCGGCGCCTGCGCGCTGCCGGTCGCGCCGCCAGGCTGGTCGGCCGCAGAGGCGTTGGCTGGAGGATTCCCGCCGGACGATCCCCCGCCTCGGCTCAAATCCACCTGCAGGCTGCGCTTGGCCTGATCCGTGATCGAGACAACTTCGGATGGGGTAAAGCTGACGTCCTTCCTCAGCACGTCACGCAACCAGCTCTCCTGCACGAAGCGGTCATTGACCAGCCGCTCCCGGGTGTAGATTTGCGGCGTCTCGATGAAGATCGTGCCGTCGGTACGAGGCGCGAGTGCGCCCCCACGGAACAGCATGAATGCGCCATAGCCCGCCGCCAGCAGCAGCGGGACGGCCAAGAGCCACTGTACGCGCAATATGGGAGCGAGGAACTTGAACATTGCGCGGAGTGCTGTTCCTCCCTGTTCGGATCGACCGCTAGTCTCGGAAAAACCGCGCGGTCGTCAACGTCCGCGCCGCGGCGCAGCCTCCGGAGTGGCCGCGGCCGCGGGCTCGGGCTGGGCGCTGCCGCTGGGTGCCCGCGGCTGAGTGCCGCCACCCGGTGCTCGGGGTTGAGTGCCGGCACTGGGTGCCCGGCAATTGACCAGCTTTGGCGGCTGCCCCTCACATCGTTGGTATAGGCCGTAGCCGCTGGCGCATACGCCCGGATTAACCGGTTGCGAAACGATCGGGCAGTCTTGCTGAGCTCGTGCATCGAGGGCGACCGGCAAGATCGTGACCACCGCCGCGACACACAACGCGAATCGCGATGTCCGAAATCGTCGCGTAGACATGCCAACGCTCCGAGTTCATGCACCACAGCAACCGTAGATCAGGGGAGTTTCACGGGCAAGCTCAAATTGAATGGGATGAAATCGCACGCTCAAAGATGCGTGCGCCTGCGTTCGCTCGCGCACACGCGTAAGGCGCGTCGCAATGCTCGCGGGCGCGCGGACTTTAGGTTGAAGGCCAGGGCTGGGGGTCTCGGGGGGCCGCGGAGCGCTTCGAGCAGCCGGGCGAGGCCGCCGGTCTGCCCGCGTCCGCAATTTCTCAGCACGCAAGCTTCGGCACCATCCCCTGCTCCGCCGCGCCGTCGGTGAACACGCGCCGCACGCGCGCCCAGTAGAGCGCGCCCTGGCACATCGGGCACGGAATCGCGGTCGAGTAGACGTCGCAATCGGAGAGATCGCGCGTGGCGAGCCGGCGGGCGGCGTCGCGCACCGCCAAGAGCTCGGCGTGCGCGGTCGGATCGGAGTGGAGTACCACGTAGTTGCGGCCCTCGCCGACGATCACGCCGTTGCGCACCACCACGGCACCGTACGATTGGTCGCCCTCGCGCACCGCCTGGTCGCGCAGGGCGCGCGCATGGGCGAAGAACGCCGCCCTGGTCGGTTCGGGCGGCTGCCGGATCGGCGCGTCGGCCCTGGCCTGTGCGGCGGCAGACGTTGGGCGCAGCGCTCCCAACGGCGCCAGCGCCAGCGCGGACAAGAGGCGGCGGCGGGTTTCGTTGTGCGTGGCCATGCGTGCTGCTCCACAGTTCCGACAGCTCGCCCTCACGTCATTGCGAGCCGGAGGCGAAGCAATCCGGAACGCAGAACATAGGGCGGATTAGCGAAGCGCAATCATGATCCGCCATTCGGCATCACCATGGCGGACTGCGTCTTCGGCTAACCAGCCCTACGGCTGCGTCGCTTCGCGCCTCGCAAATAACGAGCCGCGCGCCCGCCTCAGTGCGATTTGCGGCTGCGGTTCGGCAACTTGCTGCGCCTGGTGCTGGCGAATTCCTCGAGCTGCCGCTCGCTCATCGATTCGGCCATCTGACGCGAGGCACCCTTTAGGCTCGACTTCCGCCGTTCGCCGCGCTTTGCGGACAGCGCGGCGCCCGCCGCCATCTGCTGCTTCTTGGATCTGGCCGGCATTGCTGTTTCCTCCACTGAACCTACCGGTTCAAGCGGCCGGCGCTGAACTTGTTCCATTCGGCAGCAGGGGAGGTCAGCCCCGATCGGTAAGCCGGCTACTCCGCCCCCTCGATGAAGCGGACGTCGCGCTCAGCCCCATTGCCGAGCGCGGCGAGTGCCGCCTGGTAGGCCTCGCTGCGATAGGCCGCCTCGGCACGCTCGACGCTATCGAACTCCACGATCACCGTGCGCTGATCGACCCCGGCCTCCAACACCTTGGCCGGCATGCCGCGGGCGAGGAAGCGGCCGCCGGCAGCGGCGAGCGCCGGACCGGCAAGCTTCGCATAAGCGGCGAGCGCCGCCGGATCCGAAATCGAACGGTAGCACGATATCCAGTACGCCTTGGCCATTCGGGGCTCTCCCAGTGTTTGGCTGGACCGTTGCTCAGGAAGGCCAGCATAGCGTATCGCACCGCCACGTACCGGGCCCTTGAGGACACGCGTTGTCGCTACTGCGGGCCACGGCCCCTGACTTCCGCCCGACCCGGCGTGCGGTAGCGATGGGGTCGCCGAAGTCAACGAATTCGACCTTGCGTTCCGGGCGCTGATCCCGCACCCCATGTCGACGGCGACCGCCGAGCCACAAAATGGCTGCCGTTCGAGGCGCAGAATCAACGCCGGCGCGTACCCGCAAGCGAATGCGGCTTTGCAGAGCGGTTGCCGGCTGTGCCAGATTGGGGCCGCCCAGCCGCGACCTGCACCCCCGATGACCGTCCTATCCGTCAATCACGTCACCACCTACCGCTACAGGCGGCCGGTATCGTTCGGCGAGCATCGCGTCATGTTCAGGCCGCGCGACAGCTACGATCAGAAGCTGCTCGACGCCGCGCTGGCAGTGACACCGGTGCCGAGCGATCTGCGCTGGCTGCACGACGTCTCCGGCAACTGCGTCGCGATCGCGGAATTCGACGGACGCAAGGCGGAGGAACTGCGGTTCGAGAGCCATATCCGGCTCGACCATTCGCCCGACAACATCCCGGACTTCCGCATCGAAGACTACGCCCGCACCTATCCGTTCTCGTACCGCGCCGAGGAGATGCCGGAACTGGTGCCGGCGATCGAGCGGCAATACTCCGACCCCGACCAGGCGGTGTACCGCTGGGTACGCAAGTTCCTGCACAACGGGCGCGCGACCGACACCGCCAAGCTGTTGATGACGCTCACCGCCGCGATCAAGGAGGGCTTTGCCTATGAGCGGCGCTACGAACCGGGCACCCGCGATCCGGCGCTGACCCTCAAGCTCGAGCGCGGCAGCTGCCGCGACCTCGCCTTGCTGATGATCGAAGCGGTGCGCTCGCTCGACCTCGCCGCGCGCTTCGTGTCGGGCTACCTGTACGTCGCCGATCACGACGGCGCGCAGAACGTCGGCGGCGGATCGACCCACGCCTGGTGTCAGGTCTATCTGCCGGGCGCCGGATGGGTCGAGTTCGATCCGACCAACGGCATCGTCGGAAACCGCGACCTGATCCGCGTCGCGGTCGCGCGCGACCCGGCACAGGCCGTCCCGCTGTCGGGGATCTGGCGCGGCGCCAAAGCCGATTATGTCGGGATGACGGTGGACGTCCAGGTCCGGTCGCAAGTGGCGCGCGCAACAACCGAGCGGAAGCGCAAGGCCGCCACCTGATCACCGCACAAAATTGAAGCGGAACCGATCGCCATCTGCCTCGACCAGCCCGGCCGTCGGGTGCGGAAAATGCACCGGCAGAACGAAAGCTCCGGTGCCCGCGATCTCGGCAAGGAATCGCCTTCGCGACTGCACGCCCTGTACTGGGTCCCAATCAAAGATCGTGAACCAGCCCGGCTCGCGAATCTGCAGCGCGTGGTGCATCAAATCGCCGGTCACGACTGCACGCTGACCGCCGGAGCGGATGTTGACGCAGCAATGGCACGGCGAATGACCCGGCGTCGGCGTCAGCCATACGGTATCGTCGAGCTCATAGTCATCGTCCACCAGCAGCGCCTGGCCGGCCGCGACGACAGGCTCGCAGTTGAACCGCCACACGTTCCCGGGCGGGTTATCACCCCGCTTTGTTGCTTCTTCCCAGGCGGCGTATTCGCGCCGGTGGAATATGTACTTCGCGCGTGGGAACGTCGGTACCCAGCGTCCGTCACGCAGCACCGTGTTCCAGCCGCAGTGATCGATGTGGAGATGGGTACAGAACACGAAATCCACGTCCTCGAAGCGCAGGCCGGTCGCATGAAAACCGTCGAGCCAAGGCTGCTTGGGAAAATCGAATGGCGGAGGATAGTTCTTGTCCTCGCCGGTGCAGGTATCGACCAGGATCGTGTGTCGCGGCGTGCGCATGATGAAGGTCTGATAGGTGATCACCATCTGGCCGGACGCGGCATCGAACACCACGGGGTCGAGCTCCGCCAGGTGACGCTTCCCAATCTCGGCATCGTAGTTCGGGAACATATCCTCCGGCCGCCGCCGCGGTCCGTCACGTTCGATGATGCTGGTGATGGTGACGTCGCCGATGTTCAGCGCTTGCATCTCGTCTCCTTTCGTGGGCGGTGTCAGCCGACGTGTAGCGGCATCAAACCGGGGATTGGCCACGGCGCCCAGCGCGGCTATCCTTGCAGCCGCACGGGACATCATGCCATGGCCTCGATCCTCGAAAAGCTTCTGTCCCTGTTCGGCGGCGGACGCGACGGCGGCCCCGGGAAACCGGCTGCGTCTTCATCGGTCGAATATCAGGGCTTCACGATCCGCGCCGAGCCGTACAAGGAGGCCGGGCAGTATCAGACCGCCGGCGTGATCATCAAGGAAATCGACGGCGTCACCAAGGAGCATCGCTTCATCCGCGCCGACCGCTACGCTTCGCTCGACGATGCCATCGCGTTCACGCACGCCAAGGGGCGCCAGATCATCGACGAGCACGGGCGAATTCACGGGCGCGGACTGTTCGACGGTTGAGGATGCCTTGGACCTCGGCCGAGGCCCGGACGGGTCGAGCCCTCGGCACCTGGCGCTTCGCTCGGGCTGCATCCTTCGAGACCCGCGCTGGGCGCGACGGCTCACGATCAGGCCCGATCGCTCACCCGCGCCATTTGATCGAGCATCCCATGCTGGGGAGTTGCTCGGCCGGCCCGCTCCCGGTCTCCGCCACCTGGCGCATGGCCTCGTAAAGGTCGCGGCGGGCGTCCGGGACCGGCGCGGTGCGCGAAGCGTCGAGGCGGCCGCGGTACTGCAACTGGTCGCGTGCGTTGAAGCCGAAGAAGTCGGGCGTGCATTGCGCCTCGTAGGCGCGCGCCACCTCCTGGGTCGTGTCGATCACGTAGGGAAACGTGAACGCGTGCGTACGCGCGAACGCCTGCATGTTCTCGAAGGAGTCCTGCGGGTAGCTCTTGGTGTCGTTCGGCATGATCGCGATGCTGCCGATGCCGAGCGCGGCCAGTGCCTGCGCCTCCTCGACCAGCCGGCCGATCACTGCCTTCACATACGGGCAGTGGTTGCAGATGAAGGCGACCAGCGTGCCGTTGCGGCCGCGCACGTCGGCAAGGGTGTAGTTCCTGCCGTCGGTCGCCTGCAGGGAGAAATCCCGCGCCTTCCAGCCGAAGTCGCAGATGCCAATCTTGGTGAGCGCCATTCACCGCCTCCTTGGTGTCGAGCCCTGCCTGTCGGATCATCCCACGGGCGTCGGGCGGGTGTATAGTGCGGTCCGGCCTGGTCGGAGGAGCTCTCATGAACGCGCTCGCGAAAGCTTGTGTGCTCGCGCTCGTCCTGTGCGCCCCGGCAACGGTGACCGCCGAGACGAAGACTCACCGCCTTGCGATTCACGTTTCGGAAGATCAGGCCGACAAGATGAACATGGTCCTCAACAATGTGAGGAACGCGATCGAATATTTCGAGGGCAAGGGCGAGAAGGTCGAGGTGCGGGTGGTAGCCTATGGGCCGGGCCTTGCCATGTTTCGCGACGACATCTCGCCAGTGAAGGACCGGCTCAGCGAATACCGGAGGAAGTACGCAAACGTGTCGTTCGTCGGCTGCCGCAACACGCTGGACGGCATGTCGAAGCGCGAGAGCAGGCAGATCGCGCTGGTCGGCGAGGCGATCGAAGTCGCGACTGGTATCGGCCATCTGATCGAGTTGCAGGAGCAGGGCTGGACCTACATCCGGCCGTAGTGCGTCCCGGACTTGGCGCCGCAGGCGACTTGCGCCGGAGGCTAGGGACCGTCCATGCTTGATCGACAGGACCGACCGGAAGGACAGCCGCGAGGGAGTGCTACAGATGCGTAGCTTGGTGTGCGTGGCCATGGGGGCGCTCGGCTTGACATTGGCAGGGGCGGCACCTGCAGCTGCGGACGGAAAGGGCGAGCGGCCGAAGGCCGCCGAACAGAGCCGTGCCGCGAAGGTCGTGCGGACAGCCCGGGTCGTGCGTGCGGTGCGGCCATGTCCCGGTGCCCGCCTGGGCTTCGCCTACGAGACCGGCCAGGGCGTGCCTCAGGACTACGCGTTCGCGGCCTATTGGTACAGCCGCGGCGCCGAATGCGGCGATCCCAATGCCCAGCACCTGCTCGGCCTCATGTACGATCGCGGCTTCGGCGTCCCGCTCGACCATGTTGAGGCGCACAAGTGGCTGAACCTGGCGGCGGCCCGCGCCGGCCCCGCCAACCGCGAATATTACGCCCGCATCCGCAACGCGGTGGCGTCCAAAATGACCTTCCCGGAAGTCATCGAGGCGCAGCGGCGGGCGCGCGAGTGGTGGCAACCGAGGGCGGTCGCGGCCCGCCGCGCCTACTGAGGCTGCCTTCGCGCGATCTCGTCAAGCCGCGCACTGTGGCGGCAGGTGCGGACGGCTCCGTGCGCCAAACCGAGTAGAAACGGCGCCAATCACGCTGCGCGCGACCTCACACCACCACGGTAAGCCGCTTGGCGGCGCGGGTGATGCCGGTGTAGAGCCAGCGGTCGCGGCTGTCCGGAAAGGCATAGCTCTCGTCGAACAGCACGACGTCGTCCCATTGCGAGCCCTGCGCCTTGTGGACCGTGAGCACGTAGCCGAAATCGAACTCGTCGTAGCGCTTGCGCTGGGCCCATTCGACCCCTTCGAGCGCGCCGGTAAAGCATTCGGGGCGCACCGAGACCTTGACGATGCTTGCGTTGGCGTCGTCCTCCGGCTGCAGGCGCATGCGCAGGATCCCCGCCCTGCGCGCCCGGCGCTCATGCACGGTCCACAGGCCGCCGTTGAACAGGCCCTTGCGGCGGTTGTTGCGCAGGCACACGAGCTTGTCGCCTGCCACCGGCAGCGGCTCGGCAAAGCCGCGCCGCACGCGGATGCGCACATTGTAGGCGCGGCGGGTGGCGTTGCGGCCGACCAGGATCTGGTCGGTCTCGAGCGCCCGGCTCGGGTCGAAGGCGTCGCGCCGCACCACCGCCGTCAGGCCGTCGATTCCGGGCGCCAGGCGCTCGCCGGCGCGCACCTGCATCGAGAGCCGCACGATCGGGTCGTCCCGCGCCTGGCGGTGCACCTCGGTCAGCATCGCGTCGGGCGCGGCGGTGGTGAAGAAGCCGCCGCCCTGGATCGGCGGCAGCTGCGCCGGATCGCCGAGCACGAGCACCGGAGCCCCGAACGACAAGAGATCGCGCCCGAGCTCCGCGTCGACCATCGAGCACTCGTCGATGACGATCAGCTTGGCGCGCGACGCGGGCGCGTCATGCCAGAGGTCGAACGTCGGCGTCTCTTCCCCGCTTTCGCGCGCCCGATAGATCATGCTGTGGATGGTCGAGGCGTTGATGCAGCCTTTGCCACGCATCACCAGCGCCGCCTTGCCGGTGAAGGCGGCGAACAGCACCCGGCCGTCAACACCCTCGGCGATGTGCCTCGCCAACGTGGTCTTGCCAGTGCCGGCGTAGCCAAACAGGCGGAAGACTTGCGGCGTGGCGCCGGTGCCCGCCTTGGTCTGCAGCCACGCGGCGACGGCTTTGAGCGCGGCATCCTGATGGGGCGAGAAGACGGGCATGGAATCAAGCGAGCTGCATCCGGTCGGCGGCTCGAACCTATCCGTTCTGGTGGACGCGCGCGACGCCCGCCTGCGCGCTCAGGAAGAGCTGCGGGCCCGCCTTGAAACGAACACAGCGACGTGCCATATGACCGCCAGCGGATCAGAGGCCCGACCTTCGGGCCGTTTGCGGGCCGCGTGAACGAATTCCCACAAAAGTCGGATTTCGGCCCGTCATTGACCAATCCGCGACTCCTTTTCGACAGCCCAGACCACGCGGGGTGTCTCAAGACCCATCCGCGACCACCGGCGCCTGCCTGATGCAGCGCGGGGCGCGGACAACCGAAAGATTCGCTTTGACATCATTTAACGATTTCGGCCTCGCAGAGCCGATCACACGCGCGCTGGCGCAAGAAAACTATACGACGCCCACTCCGATCCAGACCGATGCCGTGCCACTGATCCTCGCTGGACGCGATCTGATCGGCATCGCCCAAACCGGCACCGGCAAAACGGCAGCGTTCGCGCTGCCGATCCTCCATCGCCTCGCGGCGCGACCGGCGGAAGCTGAACGCAGATGCTGCCGCGTGCTGGTGCTGTCGCCGACGCGCGAGCTGTCGGCCCAGATCCTCGACAGCTTCCGCACCTATGGACGCCATCTGCGGATCAGCTCCGCGCTCGCGATCGGCGGCGTGCCGATGGGCAGGCAGGTTCGGGCGCTGATGGGAGGCGTCGACGTGCTCGTCGCCACCCCAGGTCGGCTGCTCGACCTCGTCGGCGGCAATGCCCTGCGCCTCAACCAGGTCGAGACTCTGGTGCTCGACGAAGCCGACCGCATGCTCGACATGGGTTTCATCCACGACATCCGGAAGGTCATCGCCAAGCTGCCGGCCGCGCGCCAAACCCTGCTGTTCTCGGCCACCATGCCGCGCGAGATCGCCGAGCTCGCCGATGAAATGCTGCGCCATCCGGCGCGGGTGGCGGTGACGCCGGCTGCCTCGACGGTCGATCGGATCGCCCAGCGTGTCATCCACACAGAGCGCGCCGCGAAGCCGGCGCTGTTGCTCGCGGTGCTTCGCGACGAACCGATCGAGCGCGCGCTGGTGTTCACCCGCACCAAGCATGGCGCCGACAAGGTGGCACGCGGCCTCGCCAAGGCCGGCATCGCCGTAGAGGCGATCCACGGCAACAAATCGCAGGGCCAGCGCGAGCGCGTGATGGGGGCATTCCGTTCCGGCCGCATCAAGACGCTGATAGCGACCGACATCGCGGCCCGCGGCATCGACGTCGACGGTGTCAGCCACGTGATCAACTACGACCTGCCGAACATTCCGGAAAGCTACGTGCATCGCATCGGACGGACTGCGCGCGCGGGCGCGGACGGCATTGCCATATCGTTCTGCGGGGCCGACGAGGCGCCGTTCTTGCGGGACATCGAGCGACTGATCCGGATGACGATTCCGGCGACCGGGTGGGCATCCGGCCGCCAGGATGGGCCGCGCGCGCACCATCGGCGCCAGGACTCGCGAAAGGCGCCCGCCGCCGGCCGCCGGCCGCTGCAGCAGAACGGGCACGCCCCGCACCAAACCCACGCGCCCGCCTACGACGGCCGCATCGGCGCGGTTGCGTTTTTGCGGCGTGGGGATAAATCTCGGCGCCGCCAGGCGCCGGGCGGCAGCGAGCATCGGGCCAACTGACCGAGCCTCGGCGGGAGAGGATTGCAAATGGCGAAAGAGGATCTGCTGGAGTTCGACGGCACCGTCACGGAAGTGCTCCCGGACGGCAATTTCCGGGTGAAGCTCGACAACGACCACGAGGTGCTGGCCTACACGGCCGGCAAGATGCGCAAGTTCCGCATCCGCACCGGCGTCGGCGACAAGGTGGTGGTCGAGATGTCGCCGTACGACCTGCAGCGTGGACGCATCAGCTTCCGTCACAAATCGGCGACGCCGCCCGTGATCGGCTCGGGCCAGCGCAGGCCGCAATACCGGCGCTGAGGAAAGCGGCTCCCATTTCCGCCCCTCGTTGCCGGGACGCGCACGACTTGGCTCGTGCCGGGACCAACGCATGCTGACGAAGCCGAGCTGTGCGGTCATCACGCTGGAAGAGCACTACTGGGACGAGGAGCTTGCGGCGCATTTCGCCGGCCTCGACGCCGGCGCTCCGCCCGAACTGCGCAAGCGGCTGCTCGATCTCGGGGAGCTGCGCCTGAAGGAGATGGACGAGGCCGGCATCGATATCCAGGTCATCTCGCACGCCGCGCCTTCATTGCAGAAACTCGCCGCCGATGTCGCGGTGCCGCTCGGACGGCGCGTCAACAACCGGCTGGCAGCTGCGATCAGACGGCATCCGACCCGCTTCGCGGCCTTCGCCACCTTGCCGACCGCCGATCCGGCCGCCGCGGCCGATGAGCTTGCCCGCACCGTCAACGAGCTCGGCTTCAAGGGCGGCATGATCCACGGGCTTGCCAACGGGCAGTTCGTCGACGACCAACGGTTCCGGCCGATCTTTGCGCGCGCCGAAGCGCTCGACGTGCCGATCTATTTGCACCCCGCAATCCCGCATCCGGCGGTGATCGAGGCCTACTACAAGGAATACGCCAAGGACTTCCCGATGCTGCTGCGCGCGGCCTGGGGCTATACGCTCGAGACTGCGACCCAGGCGGTCCGCATGGTGCTATCCGGCGTGTTCGAGGCGCATCCGCGCCTCAAGCTCGTCCTCGGTCACCTCGGCGAGGGCTTGCCGTTCCTGCTCTGGCGCATCGATCACGCGCTGGCCCGGCCCGGACAGAAGCCGGTGCATTTCCGCGACACGTTCCGCAGCCACTTCCATGTCACGACCAGCGGCTTCTTCTCCGATTCGGCGCTGCTGTGCACGGTGATGGAGATGGGCGTCGAGCGCATCCTGTTCTCGGTCGACTATCCATTCGAGGCCAATCCGCCCGGCCCCCGCTGGCTCGAGTCCGTGCCGCTCTGTGACGATGACAAGGTCAAGATCGCGAGCGGTAATGCCCAGCGACTGCTGCGGCTATAGGCGCTGCGCGCCTCGCTCACAATGCCAGCGCGCGTGACTTGGCAAGCGCGCGATGGCTATCGAACAGCTTCGAGGCTGCGCGCGGGAATCCATTCTACGCGGCTAGCTTGTGCAGGTGGGCGTCGTGGTGCGCGAGGAACGCCCGCAGCCGTTGCGCGTAATCGGGCGCGACCGCATTGATAACGCTTGGCCGCGCGGCGAGCGCCGCTCGCCAGGCGCGGACTTTTGGGGTCGCGGCGAAGATGCCGTAGTCCGCGATCAGGTCGAACACGTCGAAATAGCGGAAGATCGGGCCGAATACGGCATCGACCAGCGCGAAGCGCTTGCCTGCGAAATACGGTCCCTCGCCCAGCGCCGCTTCGAGCCGGGCGAATTTGGCCGCAAGGTCGGCCGCCTTGCCGGCGGCGGCGACGGCATCCTTCGCGGTCTCGAAGCCCCAGATGTCGCCGAGAATCGACGAACCGAACTCGACCCAGCCGCGGTGGCGGGCGCGCTCGAGCGGATCGGCGGGGTGCAAGGGGTTCGGCTGGGTATCCTCCAGGTATTCGCAGATCACCGCTGACTCGAACAGCACGACTTCCGTGCCGTGGTCTGCGCGGATGCGCAACAGCGGAACCTTGCCGAGCGGTGAGATCGCCTTGAACCAGTCCGGCTTGTTGGCAAGGTCGATGGTGGTCCGGATGAACGGAACGCCCTTCTCGGTGAGCGCGATCGCGGCACGCTGCACATACGGGCAGAGGTGGTGGCTGACGAGTTCGAAAGTGGGCATGGGAGGCTCGCGCGAGACTCGAGGGGAACTGGGCCGGGCGAAGATCATCGGTGCGCCGGGGCAAGCCGCGCGGACGCAAGCGTGAGTGGGCGCGAGGGCGAGAGCGCGTAGGCGCCGTCGCCGAGCATCGCTTGCACCACGGACAGCACCAGCAGGTAGAGCGGATATTCCCACCCGCCATTGGGCGAGCCGAACATCCAACCGTTCCCGGCGTGCACCCACACCGCGCCCAAAAGAATCGGGGCAAGTGCGAGCGCGACCCAACGGGTCTGAATGCCGAGTACCAGCATGGCGCCGCCGATGGCTTCGGCGAAGAACACCGCGTAGGCGCTCCACGCCGGCAAGCCGAGCTGGCCGAAGAAGGCGGCGGTGCCCGGCAGCGTGAACTGGAACAGCTTGAGCACGACGCTGTGGGCGAGAAACATGATGCCCAGCGCCGCGCGCAGGACGAAGGCAGCATAGGGGGCGAGTCTGAAGTCGGTCATGGCGACATCTCCTTGCGAGATGCCGCCAAATATGATCTTGTGAAACTTGCAAGGAAATACGGCTCTCCCGCAATATAAGTTTGCGTTCATTGCAAAGTCAGCTCACCCTCGAAGACCTCCACCTGGTCGCCGCGCTCGGGGTGGCGGGGTCTTTGGCGCGGGCCGCGCGGCAGCTCGCCGTCGACCATTCGACCGCGTTCCGCCGGCTCGGCGGCCTGGAGCGGCGACTTGGGGTGCGCCTGTTCGAGCGCGCCCGCACCGGCTATGCGCCGACACCAGCGGGCGAGATCGCGATCGCCACCGCCCAGCGGGTGCTCGACGAGCTCGGTGGCCTGGAGCGGCGCCTGGCCGGCGAAGATCTGCGGCCAAGCGGGACGGTGCGCGTCACCACCAGCGATACCCTGGTCGAGTTTCTCGCCCCGATCTTTGCCGCCTTCCGGGTCGCGCATCCCGAGATCGTGCCCGAGGTCGTGGTATCGGGCGCGTTCTTCACCCTCACGCGCCGGGATGCCGATGTCGCCGTGCGCCCGGCGGCTGATCCCGGCGACGCGCTGGTCGGCCGCAGGGTTGGAACGATCGCGTACGCGATCTATGGGCTGCCGCGCTGGTTCGGCGAGGCGGGCACCGAGGTTTCCGCCGGCGCGGACTGGGTGGGAGTGGAGGAGAGCCTTGCCCACCTTGCGGCCGCCCGCTGGATCGCGGAGCACGTCGCGCCGGAGCGCATCGTGCAACGTGCGAACGCGCTGAGCGCGGTCCTGGCGGCGGTTCGGACCGGGCTCGGCGTGGCCCCGCTTCCATGCTTCGTCGGCGACGCGGTGCCCGCGCTCGCGCGCACGCCCGGCACGCTCGCGGAACTCGAAACGCCGCTGTGGCTTTTGACCCACCCCGACTTGTGGCGCGTGGCGCGCATTCGCGCATTCATGGATTTCGCCGCCGAGGCGATTGCGGCGCGCCGAGCGATCCTGGCCGGTCGCGGATGAACCGCCGGCTCGTGCCTGCGACGCGGAATCGGCGCAACGGCGAGTGAAGCGCGATGAAAATCCGAGCCGGATACGATATCAGCTACCAGTGTCCGCAGCCGACGCCGATGCTGCTCGAGCTCAGCATCCATCCGTCGCGCATCCCGGACCTCGCGACGCCGCATCAGATCGTCTTCGATCCGCCGATCCGCGCCACCGAGTACATCGACAGCTTCGGCAGCACCTGCACGCGCATCGTCGCGCCGCGCGGAAGCCTGAGAATCTCGGCCGATTTCATCGTGCGCGATTCGGGCAAGCCCGACGTCACGGCGCCCGACGCCACGCAAATCCCGGTCGAAGAGCTGCCCGACGAGGTGATGATCTACCTGCTCGGTAGCCGCTATTGCGACACCGACCTGCTGTCCGCGACGGCCTGGAAATTGTTCGCCGGCACGCCGCCCGGCTGGGCGCGGGTGCAGGCGATCTGCGACCATGTCAACGAGCGGCTCAGGTTCGGCTATGAATACGCGCGTCCGACCCGCACGGCGTGGGACGGCTTCCACGAGCAGCTGGGCGTCTGCCGCGACTTCGCGCACCTCGCCATCACGCTCTGCCGCTGCATGAACCTTCCGGCGCGCTACTGCACCGGGTATCTCGGCGACATCGGCGTGGTGCCGCCCGACGACACGCCGATGGACTTTTCCGCCTGGTTCGAGGTCTATCTCGGCGGCAGCTGGTACACGTTCGATGCGCGCCACAACACGCCCCGCATCGGCCGCATCCTGATGGCACGCGGCCGCGACGCAACCGACGTGGCGCTGACGACGACGTTCGGGCCCTGCACGCTGATGCGGTTCAACGTCCACACCGAGGAGGTGTTGGAAGGATAGCGCGGCTCAGCGCCGCGGCGTGCCGCCGAGCGCCATGACGGCGCAGCCGACGAGCGAAGCGACGGCGATCGCAAGATACGCCGACCCATAGCCGGCGCTGGTGCTGATCAGCCCGACGAGGGCCGGCCCGGCCGCGACGCCGATCACCGTCAACAGCATGCTGACCGAATAGATGCGGCCGTATTCGCGCGTGCCGAAGGCGTCGGCGAGCAGCAATTGCTGCATCATCAGGATGGTGCCGGACGTGGCCCCGAAAAAAGCCGTGGCGGCCAGGATGCCTGGTCCAGATGCCGCATGGGCGAGCAGCGCCAGCCCGATCGCCTGAACCGCCATCAGCGCCAGCGCGAAGACGCGCAGCGGGACGCTCATCATCAGCCAGCCGCTCGCCAGCCGGCCGGCGAGGCTGACCGCGGCGAACAGCGCAACCGCGAGCGCGGCCACCTGATCGTCGGCGCGGGTACTGGCGAGCCGGTAGATGTGGGCGATGCCGCCGACCTGGGCGCCCAGCGCGAACACGTAGGCGCCGGTGACGGCGACGTAGTAGCGCGTGCGCCATGCCTGGCTGAACGGGATGCCCGGCAAGGTGGCGGCCACACTGTCGCTGCGGCGCGCGACGCCGTCGGGCTCGAGCCCCATCGCCTGCGGGCGCGGGCGCACCACCAGCGCGGTCGCCGGCACCACGCCGAGAAAGAACACCAGGCCGAGCCAAGGCGCGGCGCCCGCCAAGCCGAGCTGCTTGATCGCGAGCGCGGAAAGCGGCGTGAGCACCACGCCGCCGAGGGAGAGCCCGGTGGAGGCGATCGCCAGCGCCTGCGGGCGGCGCACGTTGAACCAGCGTGCGACGATGGTGGAGATCGGCACCAGGCCGCAGCCGCCGAAGGTGAAGCCGAACAGCAGGTAGAAGGCGTGGAGCTGCCACGGCTCGCGCAACAGCCCGATGCATCCGAGCGCGAGCGCGCCGACCGACGCGCTGACGATGACCACGAGCCGCGCGTCGAAGCGATCGATCAAATGCCCGGCGAGCACGCCGCCGGTGCCGGAGCCGACGAAGAACAGCCCGCTGGCGAGACTGGCGACCGCCACCGGAAACCCGCGCTCGCTCACGAAGGCGTCGAGCAGCACCGAGATGTTGTAGAAGGCAAGCCCCGCCGTCGTGGTCGCAACCAGGCACAGCGCATAGGCGACGTACCAGCCGTAGAAGATGCGGCCGGACTGCAAGCCAGGATCGGACGGAGAGGGCGCCATGGCGATCGTGCCGGCGCGTTTAGCACGGAACGCCGGCTGCGCGAGCCGGCGCCCGGCCCCCCCCGCGCCTACAGTGCCGCTACGGCCGCGGCGGCCGCGCCGCGAGCAGCGGCTCGCTCATCCCCGGCACGCCGACCAGCACCAGCGCAGTCAACAGCGCGGTCTGCGGGCCGAGATACGCATTGGTCGGCTTGTACCACTCGCCGAGCGAATGCCAGCCGGCGCCTTCGCCGCCGCCCCCAATGGTGACGGCGGGGATGCCCAGCGACATCGCGATGTTGGAATCGGTGCTGGACCCGACAAACGTCACCCGCGGCTGGCGGCTGACCGCCGCAACCGCGCCGCGCGAGGCCTGCACGATGGCCGCCTCCTCGGGAACGGTGCCCGCCGGCCGGTCGCCGATCAGCTTGATGTCGACCGAGATCTTGTCGGACTTCCAGCGCCGGTTCTCGTCCGCCACCGCCTCGCTGACGAGGCTCAGCACTTTCTTTTCCAGCCGGAGCAGTTCCCCGGTCTCGTTCGAGCGCATGTCGACCGTCATCCGGGCATCGCCCGCGATGGCGTTGACCGAGGTGCCGCCGCGCACGGTGCCGACCGTGAACGTGGTCTTCGGCTCGTTCGGCGTCTCGAGCTCGGAGATCTTGGCGATGGCGCGGCCCATGGCGTGGATCGCACTCGGCAGGCCGAACTCCTGGAAGCTGTGCCCACCCGGGCCCTTGAAGCTGATCTCGTACCGGTGGCTGCCGGTCGCCCGGTTGACGATGCGGCTCACGTTCAACCCATCGATCGAGATGAAGCCGTCGATGTCCTTGTGCTCGCGGAACAGCGCCTTGACGCCGCGCAGGTCGCCGAGCTCCTCCTCGCCCACCGTACCGACGAACATGATGTCGCCGACGGTTTTGAGGTTGTTCGCGGTCATCGCCTGCAACAGCGAGAGCAGCGCGGCGAGCCCACGCGCATCGTCGCCGATGCCGGGCGCGTACAGGATGCCGTCCTTCTCCTTGACCTTCACTTCGGTGCCTTCCGGAAACACCGTGTCGAGATGGGCGGAGATGACGAGCTTTGGCTTGCCGCCGGTGCCTTTGCGTAGACCGACCACATTACCCTCGGCGTCGATGCTGGCATCGCTCAACCCGGCGTCCTGCATGCGCTTGAGGTAGTACTGCGCGCGCGTGCGCTCCTTGAACGGCGGCGCCGGGATCTCGGTGATCCGCTTCTGCTCCTCGAGCGTGCGGGCATCGTCGGCCTTGATCTGCTCGAGTGCTTTCGTCACGGCGGCGTTCGCGAGCACGGCCTCATAGGCGGCTTCCACTTTCGGGGCGAGCGGCGGAGCGCCGATTTCGGCCTGCGCCTGTGCCATCGCCGGCGACAGCATCGCGCTCACCATCACGGCACGCGCGATCGCAAGGTTTGATCGGCACATGTTCGAGCTCGGCATGATCGGCGCCTCCACTCGGCGCTGGCGGCGGTCGCGGCGGCGGCGGCACGATGTCGGTTCATGAAAAGCGCCTAACAGGTCGGCCGAGATTAACGGCAATTCCCTGCGCTCGGCTAGTCAGCGTTCACGCGGAAAGCCGACCCCGACGGCGTTTCTCCCGCGGCCGCCTCTGGGCTAGGATGCCCCTTCCATCGAAAGGGATCTTGGGCATGACCGAGCAACGAAGCCTGGAGCCGCCGAGCGTCGAGCCGCCAGCGGCCCTGACGCAAGGCTGGATCGACCAGCGCGTATTCGATCTCTACGACGAATACTGCCACGGACACATCGATCGCCGTGAGTTCCTGGCGCGCTCCGCCGCGGTGACGGTCGGAGGGCTCGCCATGGCGCAGGCGCTGCTGCCGCGCTATGCGCGGGCACAGACGATCTCCTTCACCGATCCGCGGATCAAGGCGCGCTACGTCACCTATCCGTCGCCGGGCGGCACCTCCGGCACGATGCGCGGCTATCTGGTGCAGCCGAGCGGCGCGGGGCCGTTTCCCGCCGTTCTGGTGATCCACGAGAACCGCGGGCTCAACCCGTACATCGAGGACGTCGCCCGCCGCGTCGCGACCGAAGGTCTCCTGGCGCTCGCGCCCGACGGGTTGTCGCCGGTCGGCGGCTATCCGGGCAACGACGACGACGGGCGGGCGCTGCAGGCCGGCCTCGACCAGGCCAAGCTGCGAACCGACATGGCCAACAGCGCGCGCCATCTCAAGGCGCACGCGCTCTCCAGCGGCAAGCTCGGAGTGACGGGCTTCTGCTGGGGCGGCGGTACGACCAATTTCCTGGCGGCGACGCTCGGCTCCGATGTGCAGGCCGGCGTGCCGTTCTACGGCGCCGCGGCCGAGACGGCGGCAGTGGCGGCGATCAAGGCGCCGCTCATGATCCAGTACGCCGAGAACGACGAGCGCATCAACGCGATGTGGCCGGCCTTCGAGGCGGCGCTCAAGGCTGCCGGTGTACCGTACGAGATGCACATCTATCCCGGCACCCAGCACGGCTTTCACAACAACTCGACGCCGCGCTACCACGAGCCGTCGGCGAAACTCGCCTGGGAGCGCACCATCGCCTTCTTCAAGAAGCACCTCGCCTGACGCCAAATCCCTCGGGCGCCCGCCAGCGACGGCCGGCGCGCGCCTGCCTCGCATTTGCTCGCGCCACCGCCCGTGGGCTAGACGAGAGCCTCGCGGACCCGCGTTCCCTGCGCGCGAGGACACCCATGCCAGGTCCACTGCACGGCTATCGCATCGTTGATCTCACCTCGATGGTTTCCGGACCGTCGGCCACCATGCTGCTGGCCGATCAGGGCGCCGACGTCATCAAGGTCGAAAACCCGGCAGGCGGCGGCGATCACACCCGCGCGGCCGCCAACCGGCGCGCCGGGTTCTCGGCCTCGTTCCTCAACAACAACCGCAACAAGCGCTCGGTCGCGCTCGACCTCAAGGCGCCGGGCGCGCTTCAGGCACTGCTGCGGCTGGCCGCCGACGCCGACGTGTTCATTCAGAATTTCCGCCCCGGCGTCGCCGAGCGCATGGGCGTCGGCGAGGCGGCGGTCCGGGCGGCGGCGCCGGCCATCGTCTATGTCTCGATCAGCGGCTTCGGCGAGGAGGGGCCCTTCGCGGCGAAGCCCACCTACGATCCGCTGGTGCAGGCGATGTCCGGGCTCGCGACCGTGCAGGCGGGAGCGGACGAAGCGCCGCCGCGGCTGGTTCGCACGATCCTGCCCGACAAGCTCACCGGGATCGTGGCGGCGCAGGCGATCACGGCGGCACTGCTTGCGCGGGCGCGCACCGGGGAAGGCCAGCATGTCCGACTGTCGATGCTCGATTGCGTGATCGCCTTCCTGTGGGGCTCGGACATGGGAAGCCAGACCTTCGCCGACGACCCGTTTCCGCAGCAGGAGGCGGCGAGCTTCATCGACCTGATCTACGCGACCTCCGACCACTACATCACGGTCGCGGTGCAGAGCGACCGCGAATGGACGGCGTTGACGCGCGCCCTCGAGTGCCCGGCGTGGCTGGAGGACGCGCGCTTCAAGAGCCCTGCACTGCGCCAGCAGAACATTGACGCCCGCCTGGCGATGACGCAGGAGGTGCTCAAGACCCGCCCCGCGGCCGAGTGGCTGCAGCGGCTGGAGGCCGCAGGCGTTCCGTGCGCGCCCGTGCTTACGCGCAGCGAGCTCCTGCGACACCCGCAGACAAAGGCGAGCGGCATCGTGATCGAGACCGATCACCCGGTCGCCGGCCGGCTGCGCCAGGCGCGTCCGGCGGCGCGGTTCTCGGGCACCCCTGCCGGCGTCCGCCGCGGTGCGCCGGCGCTGGGCGAGCACACGCACGAGGTGCTGGCCGAGCTCGGCTACTCGGCGGCGGAAATCGCCGCGCTCTCCGGCAAGGTGCCGGTCGCGGCGGAAGGGCACGGCGCATGATCGACTTCTACTACTGGCCGACGCCGAACGGCTGGAAAGTCGCCATCATGCTGGAGGAATGCGCCCTGCCCTACCGCATGATCCCGGTGAACATCGGCCGCGGCGACCAGTTCACGCCGGAGTTTACCGCCATCAGCCCCAACAATCGCATGCCGGCGATCGTCGACCACGATGCGCCGGGCGGACCGCTGCCGATATTCGAATCGGGCAGCATCCTCATTCACTTGGCCGAGCGCACCGGGCGGTTCATGCCGATGCGCAATCCCGGCCGTAAGGAAGCGCTGGAGTGGCTGTTCTGGCAAGTCGGCAATCTCGGCCCGATGGCCGGCCAGCTCAGCCACTTCGTCAACTATGCGCGCGGCGAGCACGACTATTCGCGCACGCGCTACGCCGACGAGTACAACCGCTGCCTGGGGGTCTTGGAGCGGCGGCTCGAGCGGCGCGAATTCATCCTCGGCGACTATTCGGTGGCCGACATGGCCGCGTGGCCGTGGGTGCTGATCGCCAAGCCGCTGGGGCAGAGCCTGGACGAGTTCCCCAACGTCGCGCGCTGGCGCAATGCGATCAAGATCCGGCCGGCGGTGCAGCGGGCGGTCGATCTCGGCAAGGACCTGCGCCGCAAAGGTCCGCCGAGCGAGGCGGAGCGCCGCATCCTGTTCAATCAGACGGCCCGCACGGTGCGCGCGCCGTAGCAGTGCGGGTCGCGGCCTGCGAACAAGCCCAACCTCGCAGCTTATGCCCACTATAGAGGTTCCGAGGCGCTCGGCGCCGGCGTGCCCGACAAGGGGAACCTCCGCCGCTTGCGCGCTCGTAGCCGGATGTATTGCGGCGCTACGGACCCGGCTTGATCCTGCGGTGAGCTCGCCGGCAGTTCTCAATGAGCATCTGCGCAGCTCGGCGCGAAGGCCTCCGGGCTAGGACTGCTTGGCGCCAGCTAAGCGCGCGGGCCTGGCACGGCGGGCTCGTCGCAATGTCGGAACCCGGCACAATCTGACCGATCAAAGCCGGCGGGGCACGGCAGCTGCGCGGCAACGCTCGCGTGACGCAAGCGGCGTCGCAGTGTTCGGCCGTCGCCGGCGCCGCATTGCCTTCGCGCCGCGAGGCGCTACGCTGACGGCGGCAGCGGACGAAGGACCCCGATGGACCGCCAATCAACCTTCAGCGGCACCAAGGATGTCGCCGACGCGCTCAGGTTCGACACGGCGCGGTTGGAATCGTATCTCGCCGATCGCCTGCCGGGCTTTGCCGGCCCGCTCACCGTGCGCCAGTTCAAGGGCGGCCAGTCGAACCCGACCTACCTGCTCGACACCCCGCTGCGCCGCTATGTCCTGCGCCGCAAGCCGCCCGGCAAGCTGTTGCCGTCCGCGCATGCGGTCGACCGCGAGTTTCGGGTGATCCGGGCGCTGCACGCCAAGGGCTTTCCGGTCGCCGAGCCGCACCTGCTGTGCGAGGACGAGGGCGTGGTCGGCACCGCCTTCTACGTCATGGGCTTTGTCGAAGGCCGGGTGTTCTGGGAACCGCACATGCCGGCGTCGAACCCGGCCGAGCGCGCCGCCGTCTTCGACGCGATGAATACCACGCTGGCGCGGCTGCACGGCTTCGACCCGGCGGAGCTCGGGTTGAGCGACTTCGGCCGCGGCGGAAACTACATCCAACGGCAGATCGACCGCTGGTCGAAGCAGTATCGCGCCTCCGAAACCGAGCCGATCGAGGAGATGGAAGCGCTGATGCGCTGGCTGCCGGCGCACCTGCCGCCGGAATCGCCGACGCGGCTGGTGCATGGCGACTACCGACTCGACAACATGATCGTGGCCGCGGACGAGCCGAAGGTTCTGGCGGTGCTCGACTGGGAGCTCTCGACGCTCGGCGATCCGCTCGCCGACTTCACCTATCACCTGATGCAATGGCATATGCCGGCGACCGACGAGGGCGCAGGCACCGCCTCGCTGGTCGGGCGCGACCTTGCGGCGCTCGGCATTCCGTCGCTGGCGAGCTATGTCGATGCCTATGTGGCGCGCACCGGGCTCGATCCGCGCCCGCACCTGCCGGTCTATCTCGCTTACAACTTCTTCCGCATCGCGGCGATCCTGCAGGGCATCGTCGGCCGCGTGCGCGACGGCACTGCGACCAGCGAGCACGCGCCGGCGCGCGCGCTGTTGGTGCGCCCGCTCGCCGCGGTCGGCTGGAAGCTTGCGCGCGAGGCCGGCGCCGGCTGATGGCGAGGGTGGCGCGCGCACGCTCGCCGCGGGCTTTGGCGCCATCGGGAAAGCGCACGGTCGCGCTGGCGCTCGGCGGCGGCGGCGCCCGCGGGCTGGCGCATATCGCAATGCTCGAGGCCTTCGACGAGATCGGCGTCAAGCCCGCCGTCATCGCCGGTGCGTCGATCGGCGCGGCGGTCGGCGCCGCCTACGCGGCCGGCATGACCGGCAAGGCGATGCGCCGCTACGCGATCGAGTTGGTTTACGATCGCGCCGAGGTGTTCCGCCGCCTGGTGGCGGCGCGCGCCGGCGGCCTCGCCGACCTGTTGCCGACACGGCTGCGCAATCCGATGCTGCTGGAGGCGGAACGATTCTGTGAGCTGTTCCTTCCCGCGCGCATTCCGCAGCGGTTCGATGAACTCAAGACGCCGCTGCTGATCCCGACGACCGACTTCTATGCGCGCAGCGAAGTGCTGTTCGAGGCCGGGCCGCTGCGGCCGGCGATCGCCGCCTCGATGGCGGTGCCCGGATTGATCCGGCCGGTCGAGCTCGACGGGCGCGTGCTGCTCGACGGCGCCGCGGTCAATCCGCTGCCGTTCGATCATCTGCGCGGCCGCGCCGACCTCGTGGTCGCGATCGATACCTCGATCGGGCCGACCGCGCCGCGCGGCATCCCGGAGCCGTGGGACGCGCTGTTCTCCACCATCCAGCTGATGGGACAGACGATCGTCGCCGAGAAGCTCAAGGCAGGCGCGCCCGATATCGTCATCAGCCCCAACGTCGGCACGTTCCGGCTCCCCGACTTCCTGCAGGCGAGCGCGATCCTGCGCGCGGCCGAGCCCGCGAAGGCGGAGCTCAAGAGCAGGTTGACGGCGCTGCTCGCTGATCGCTGAGCGGCGTCCAGCGCCCGCATTCAATTTGCGAAATGTGGCGCCCGAGACACATACTTGCCCGCGTTCGTTTTGCGGAACGTGGCGGGGAAGATACACAGCTCCACCGATACCGAGTTCGTTTTGCGAAATGTTGCTTCGTCAGCGACGCTCCTCACAGTGACGGACGAGGGAGCCGCGGCATCGTCACTGCAGTGCCCTGTCTCTTGGGTATTCGAGCTGCATGGCGACAAAGTCGGTGGTGCGCTCCCCGTAGCGCGCCGCGATCGCCGCAAGGGTGTGGTCCAAAGCCTTCGCCGGGGGCCGATCCCCGATCGCCGGCAGCCGCCGATCCGCGGGCCAGCTGGTGGCGACCCGATCCGGCAAGATGCCGATGCCGTTGCGGCTCGGCTGCGCACCGGCCGTGGCGGCGAACGTCACCGCGCCCGACCGATAGGTCCGCGACCATGCGTCCGCGATCAGCGCGAGCGACACTTCGTCGACGCCGGGCGCGAGCTCGATGCCGAGCTGCTCGCGGTTCCAGAACGCGAGCGCGTTGCGGACCGCCGTCCCCGCGAACGGGCGCGTGAACTTGAACGCATCGCTGTCGTGACGCGCGTCCCAGTCCTTCAGGCCGAGTTCGCGACCGACTGCGCGGGCCTTGTCCGGCCCGGCGATGGCCTCGATCAGGGTGAGCATCATCGGCATCGAGGCGGTGATCCCCGTCGTCGTCGCGACGCCGCGGTCGACCACCAGCCGCCGGTCCGCCACATAGTGGATCGAGGGATGCTTGTCGCGCAGCTCCTTCAAGATGTACCAGTGGGTCGTCGCCCGCTTGCCGTCGAGCAGCCCGGCAGCGGCCACGACCTTGGCGCCGGCGCAGATGCCGATGATGATCGCGCCCTTGCCGGCCTGGCGCTTGAGCCATTGCAGCACCGCCGGGTCGTCGTCGCGGCGCATCGCCGGGACGACGACATAGTCCGCGCCGTCCGGATGGCGCGCATCGAAGTCCGCGACCGTGGCCTGCGGCGCAATTTTGAGCGCCGGATAAAGCGTCACCGGTCCCGGCTCGGTTGCCAGCGCCACCACGTCGGCGACGTCGGCGCGCCGCAGGATGCCATAAGGCATCAGGTAGTCGGTGGTCTCGGTGCCGCCGTTGATGCCGACGACTGCGACCAGCGGGCGGGCGCGTTTCGGCGGCCGCAAGGCGGCGAGCGTGGCGTCAGTCTCGTCCTGCGCGATCGGCGGCGCGGCGCCGACCGACGGCGCCGACGGCAGCGAGAATATCCACGCCGCGCCGGCCGCCACCAGGAGCGCGGCAACGCCCAAGGTACTTCGCAAGAGAAGCCGCCTGTTCATGGCGATCGTGCTCCGTTGAGATCGCCCGTCACCGGGCTTGACGTTTGGCTTACCGCCGCTAGCCTTTGTCCGGAATGACATAAATCGGGCGATTCCTGCCATGCGCCGCGCCGTCGCGATCGTGATCTTTCCCGGGTTCCAGCTCTTGGACGCGGCCGGCCCGACGGCGGCGTTCGAGATCGCGGAGCGGTTCCGCCCCGCGAGCTACGATCTCGCGCTGCTGGCGCCCGGCGGCGGGCAAGTCGAGAGCTCGTCCGGGCTCGCGCTTGCGGCCGCGCCGCTCAGCACGCGCGCCTTCGACACCGTCATCATGTCGGGTGGCGATCTCATCCGCTCGATGCCGGCGGCGGTCAAGATCGTCGCTTGGCTGCGGCGCACGCGCGCGCGACGCACCGCCAGCGTCTGTTCAGGCGCCTACCTGCTCGCCGAGGCCGGCCTGCTCGACGGCCGCCGCGCCACCACGCACTGGGGCGCGACCGACGACTTCGGCCGCCGCTATCCGGAGGTGAAGCTCGATGCGGAGCGCATCTTCATCCGGGACGGCGACGTCTGGACCTCGGCCGGCATCTCGGCCGGCATCGATCTCGCGCTTGCGCTGATCGAGGATGACCTCGGGCCGCAGATCGCCCGCCGCACCGCGCAGCACCTCGTCGTGCACCAGCGCCGGCCCGGCGGCCAGTCGCAGTTCTCGGCGCTGGTGGAGCTCGGCGGACGCAGCGGCCGCTTCGCCGAGCTGCTCGACTGGATGCGCGCGCACCTCGCCGAGCCGCTCACCGTCGAGCGCCTCGCCGACCGCGCCGCCATGAGCCCGCGCAACTTCGCGCGCGCGTTCGCGGCGGAGACCGGCACCACTCCCGCCAAAGCGGTGGAGCGGTTGCGGCTGGAGACCGCGCGCACGGCGGTCGAGGAAAGCCGCGCCCCGCTCGAGCGCATCGCCGAGGCCGCCGGCTTCGGCGATCCCGGCCGCATGCGCCGCGCGTTTCTGCGCAGCTTCGGCCAGCCGCCGCAGGCGCTGCGGCGCGCGGCAAGGGCGTAAGTCGTGCCGGCGCATCGCGTGGGCGACCCTTGTGGTCGCCCTTGTCCATTCCGTGCGAGGGCGACGCCGGGCGCCCACAAGGGGCGCCCCTACGACCAGATGCCTCCTATGCGCGCGGCGTGAAGCGAAGCTTCATCGATCAAAGCGACGAAACGCTCTCTCTACCTCGGCGTCGGTTGCGAATTCGCGGCGCTTGGCCTGAGCAATGCTCGTGTCATCCCGGCCGAGCGCGGAACGCGCAAGAGCCGGGAACCAGGTACCCCAACGTCAGGAGCAAGACGCCGCGCGCCGGGGGTACATGATAATTGCAAAGGCCCGCGAGGCGGGCCTAAGCAATTGCTGACGGTCGCGGAAGTGCAGCGTGCGGGAGGCCTCAGCTGCCGAGGCCGGCCTTGGCGCACTGCTCGTCCTGGTCGCCGGTGACGCCGCTCACGCCGACGCCGCCGGTGACCTTGCCGTCGACCATGATCGGCAACCCGCCGGGCGAGGCGAACACGCCGGGCAGAGTGGCCGTGGCCGGGCCGCCCTTGTTGATCACGTCCGTGAAGGCCCGCGTCGGACGCCGATAGGTCGCCGCCGACTTCGCCTTGCCGACGGCGATGTCCATGCTGGCCGTCTGGGTGTTGTCCATGCGCTCGAAATACACCAGGTAGCCGTGGTTATCGACCACGGCGACGGCAACGTTCCAGCCGTTCTTCTGGCATTCCGCGATGACGCCGGCCGCGATCTTCTTGGCGCCCGCGGCGTTGACCGCCGTCCCGTAGTCGGGACGCCGATCCTGAGCCGAGGCTGCGGTGGCGAAGGCGACGAGCGCCGCGCCGAGCACGATCCTTTTCATCATGTGTATTTCCTCCCTATGGTCACATGAGGGAGGGCAATTATAGGCCGGACCGACGCCTCGATGTCCGATCACAAAGCCGGGATCGAGGGAGCGCAGCGTCGCAGTGTGTACCCCCTACTCCACCAGGTCCACGCCCTCGAACGGATGCCGGCCGAGCGGGTCGATCTTGAAGCCGGTGACCTCCTTGCGGGTCGCCATGAACACCACCGAATGCGCCAGCGGCACCCACGGCGCCTCGCGCTTGAAGATCTCCTGCGCCTGGCGATAGAGCGCCTCGCGCTCGGACTGCTTGGCGGTGAGCTTGGCGCGCGTCACCAGCGCGTCGTACTCGGCGTTGCACCACTTGGCGATGTTGTTGCCGCCCGAGCGCGCGGCCGGGCAGCCGAGCAGCACGTGCAGGAAGTTGTCGGGGTCGCCGTTGTCGCCGGTCCAGCCGTAGAGCGCCATCGCGTGCTCGCCGGCCTGCAGCCGCTTGCGGTAGGCGCTCCACTCGTCGGTGACGAGGCGCACGCGCACCCCGATCTTGGCGAGGTCGGTCTGGATCATCTCGGCGACGCGCTTGGCGTTCGGGTTGTAGGCGCGGCTCACCGGCATGTACCAGAGCGCGGTCTCGATGCCCTGGCCGTGGCCGGCCTCGGCCAACAGCTTCTGCGCCGCCGCCGGGTCGTACGGGTAGTCGGTGATGGCGTCGTTGTAGGACCACAGCGTCGGCGGCACCGGGTTCTTGGCCACGACGCCGGCACCCTGGTAGACCGCCTCCAGGATCGAGGCCTTGTCGATCGCCATGTTGATGGCGCGCCGCACGCGCACGTCGTCGAACGGCGGGCGCGTCGCGTTCATCGCCAGGTAGCCGACGTTGAGCCCTTCCTGCCGCAACACCTTGAGCGCCGGGTTACCCTCGATCTGGGCGATGTCGCCGGGGTTGGGAAAGGCCATCACCTGGCATTCGCCGGCCTTGAGCTTGGTCAGGCGCACCAGCGGATTGGGCGTGATCGAGAACACCAGCGTGTCGATCGGCATGCGGCCGGCCCAATAGTCGGGAAACGCCCGATAGCGCACCGCGATGTCCTTCTGGTAGCCGGTGAAGGCGAACGGTCCGGTGCCGATCGGCTCCTGGTCGAGCCGCTCCGGCGTGCCGGCGCGCATCAGCTGCTCGGCGTATTCGGCCGAGAGAATGACGTTGAACGGCATCGCCATGTTGGCGAGGAACGGCGCCTCCGGCCGGGTGAGCTCGATGCGGACGGTGCGGTCGTCGACCTTGACGATCGATTTGAGGAGCTCCGGCATCCCCATGTCCTTGAAGTAGTCGAAGCTCGCGCCGGAGATGCGATGGTAGGGATGGTCCTCCTTCCACTGCCGCATCAGCGAGAACGCGACGTCGTCGGCGTTCATGTCGCGGGTCGGCGTGAAGCCGCGGCTGGAATGAAACTTCACGCCGGCACGGAGCTTGAACGTGTACACGGTCCCGTCGTCCGACACCGACCACGACTCGGCGAGCGCCGGAACGATGGTGGTGGTGCCGGGCGCGAACTCCACCAGGCTGTTGAAGATCGGCCGGCCGGCATTCATGCCGGTGGTGGTGGTGACGATCTGCGGGTTGAGCGCCTCCGGATTGCCTTCCGAGCAGAACACCAGCGTCTTGGCCACGGCGGCCGGGCTCGCGAGCGCGATGGCGGCTGCCATTGCGGCCGCGGGTACGAGTCTCATTGTTCTTGTACTCCGTTTCGATTCAATTCCCGTGAGATGGGCGCGGATCGCGCCCGAGATCGGTTCGTCCCGCTCGCCGCGCCCGCAGCCAAATGTCCGGCACCGAGCCGCGACGCATCTTGGCCTGATGCGGAGATACGGTTCGCGCATTCCCTCCCCTTTTGCGGGAGACTCTTCCGCCCCGACCCTCCCCCGCAAGGCGGGAGGGTGCACGAGGCGGTGCCCGCGCTGCGCTGCAAGCTTCCCGTACCCGCATCGGTCGCTAAGCCGTGACGGCGGCGAGTTGCTCCGGCGCAAGCTCGCTTACCTTGGCCGGAATGTTGATGGTGAAGCGGGTGCCCTTGCCGCGCTCGCTCGCGACCTCGATGCGGCCCTGCAATTTGCTGGTGACGAGGTTGAAGGCGATATGCAGGCCGAGCCCGGTGGAGCCGCGGCTGCGCGCGGTGGTGAAGAACGGGTCGAAGATCTTGCCCAGATAGTCCTGCGGGATGCCCTTGCCGTCGTCGGCGAAGACGATGCGAACGTCGCCGGCGCGGGTCTCGGCGATGCGCAGCTGCAGGTTCCCGACCTGTCCGGGCTCGAACGCGTGGATGACCGAGTTCATGCACAGGTTGGTGAGCACCTGCGCGAGCGCGCCCGGATAGGTATCGACCTTGAGGCCGGGCTGGCATTCGAACGTCACGCTGTGGCCGGCCCGGCGCAGCACGGGGCGCAGGCTGGTCAACAGCTCGTGCGCCCAGGTCGCCATCTCGAAGGTGCGCCGCTCGGAGCTGACCTGGTCGGCGGCGACCTGCTTGAAGCTGTGCACCAGATCGGCGGCGCGGGTGAGATTGGAGAACAGAAGCTGCGAGCCTTCCTTCATCCGATCCACGAACTGCACGAACTTCGACTTCGGCACCTGCCCGCTGACTGCCAGCAGGCCGAACTTGCGCACCTCGTCGCCGAGCGCGGTCGCGGTGGTGAGCGCGATGCCGACCGGCGTATTGATCTCGTGCGCGACGCCGGCAACGAGCTGCCCCAGCGAGGCGAGCTTTTCCGACTGGATCAGATCGGCCTGGGTCTGGCGCAGCTCGGCGAGCGCGCTGTCGGCCTGATCCTTGGCGCGGCGCAGCGCGTGCTCGCGCCGCCCGATCTCGGTGACGAAGAAGTTCGCCGCCCGCGCCATGTCGCCGAGCTCGTCGCGGCGATGGGAGTGGATGATCGGGCCGGCGAGCGGATCCTGCGCCAACTCGCGCATGCCCTGCTGCAGGCTGTTGAGCGGCCGGGTGATCGAGCGCGCCACGAAGAACGCCGCATAAAAGCCGAGCAGCAGGCCGATGGAGGCGCCGACGATCAGAATCTTGCGGACGAAATCGTCGATGCGCTTGGCCTCGCGCGCGAACGTCTCGTTGAGCGAGCGCGCGCCGTCGACCATCGCGCTCGCGGTCGCGTCCATGTCGGCGATCATTTCGTTCTGGTTGCGCAGCCCCTCGATCGCGGTCGTAAGCCGCGCCCGCCAGGCGTCGATCGCATCGATCATCTCGGCCTGGATCAGCGGCGAGAGCGGCAGGGCGTCGACCGTCGCCGACAGCTGCCCGCTCTCGTCCAGGATCCCGGTCGCGGCCGCCGGATCGAGCTTGGCCAAAGCCGTCGCGGTGCGCTGGCCGAGCTTCAAGGTCTCGATGACGATGTTCTGGGTCGCCTGCTCGGTCTCGTTGGCCTGCACCGAGTAGGTGACGAGCTGCGCCACCTCCTCGTGCAAGGCGCGCTCCTCGCTGGAGTTGACCTTGAGCAGCCGGTCGGCCCAATCCGAAAGCTGCTGCCCGGCGCGCACCCGTTGCGGACCCTCGACCGGCTCCGGCCGGGTGGGATCGCCCGGTTCGGAAACCAGCATCACATAGCCGCCGACGCTGGACAGCAATTCGTCGGCGACCTGGGCGCGGTCGTTGGCCTTGAGCATCTCGGCGAGCTCGCCGGCGGTGCGGCGCAACTGGGTGAGGCCGCGCGTGAGCTCGGCGTCGGCGGTCGCGATCGCGTCCCAGTTGGTTCCGTAGTTGCGCTGCAGCTCGTGCAACGAGAGCGCGGCGATCTGCGCGCGCAGCTCATGCGCCCGCTCGACGATGTCGCGGATGGCGCGCAGCTTGCGGTCCTTGAGCGTCAACGAGGCGACGACGTCGGCGTTCGACGCCCGCTGCCGCTCGCGCGCCTGCGCGGTGAGCGTGGTGAGCGAGGCGACGCGGGCGCGCATCTCGGCGGCGAGATGGTCGTTCTGCGTCGTCACCACCATGAACTGGCGCATGCGTTGGGAATAGCGGCCGACCGCATCGCGCGCGGCCACCGCCGCCCAGCGGTGGGTCGGGTCGCCGGCCACCCGCTCGAGCGCGGCAAGGTCGGCGCGGGCCTGCTCGGCCATCTCGGCAAAACGCACGGCGTGCTCGGCGCGGTCGCCGGGAAGCGCCTGCAGGTAGTCGTCGCGCGTCGCCATCGCCACCAGCAGGTTGCGGTAGACGCTGCCCGCCAGCACGGCGCCCTCGCGCGCGCGCTCCGCCTCCTTGAGCAGGAACCAGGAGGTGACGGCGATCGCCGCCGCAATGGCGATCGGAATGCCCCCCACGAGCCAGACCCGGTAGGTGATCCGCATCGCTTCTCTTTTGCTGCTGCGCGATCACGCTTGGGGTCCGCAAGCGTGGCGTAGGGCTAATCCTCCGCCGGCATGGGCTTGGCGGCGCAGGTGGCCAGTGCACAGTCGGCTAGCACGGATCGGCCGCGAAGCTCAACCACCCGGTCTCGCGCGCGCCGCACCCGCAGAGGGAGCGTCCGCTCGGCATACGATCAAGAAACGCCGCCGCCGCAAATGCGCCCGCCGCCGTTTGCAAAAGGGCCCCGAGCGGACTATGTAATCCAGGTTCGAGATTTGCCTGCCTGGTCATCCGCCCTGAGGGGCGCTTCCCAAGACATCGCCGAAATCGGACGTGAGGCGCGCGCGATGTCGCGCGGGCCGGCAGACGCCGTCCGGCGTCGCGCAAGAGGAGGCCAGACATGGCTGCTACCGGTACCGTGAAGTTTTTCAATTCGCAAAGGGGCTTCGGCTTCATCCAGCCGACCAACGGCGGGCCCGACGTGTTCGTCCACATCACGGCGGTCGAGCGCGCCGGCATGCGCGGGCTCGTCGAGGGCCAGAAAATCAGCTACGAGGTAGTGAGCGAGCGCGGCAAGACCGCCGCCGCGAACCTGCAGGAAGTTTGATCGTCCCCTTGGGATGCGATCGGCCGGCGCCCTTGGGCGCCGGGCTTTTTGGATCGCAGGGGGGATGGAAAGCAGGGCGCGGCTACGCGCCAGTGACGATCGGCAGGGAATTCTTCCGATGCCGCTCGGCACGGATGATAACCGGAACGATCGTATCGATAGCTGTGGGCGCCATCATCCGCGCCGTCATCAGCACCGGGCCGGGCGGAGAACCCGCTCAGCCCCGCCTCGTTGCGCGCCATTCATCGTCGGAAGGTTCGCGGCGAAGCTTTTACACCACGAGAAGGAGCACATCTTGCAAGTCCTGGTCCGCGACAACAACATCGATCAAGCCATGAGGGTTCTCAAGAAGAAGATGCAGCGCGAAGGCATTTTCCGCGAGATGAAGCGGCGCAAATCATATGAGAAACCGTCGGAAAGGCGGGTGCGGGAGAAAGCGGAAGCGGTGCGCCGCATTCGCAAGCTCGCGCGCAAGCAAGCACAGCGTGAAGGTCTGATTCCCAGGCCGAAACCCAAACCTCCCGGGTCTCTCCGCGCCGCCAGGCGATAGTGTTTTACGAATGCCGGCGACCGGCAGCGCTTGTCGACGGCCCGTGAGCCGGTGCCGCGGTCAGCAAGGGAACCCTGTTCGAACTTAGGCGCAGAGCCATTTCCAGCCGCACTGACGCAAGTGGACGCGGCTGCCGCACCTCTCCCCAGCGGGGAGAGGTCGGATCGTCGAGCGTGAGCCGAGACGATCCGGGTGAAGGGGCTCAGCGCAGTTCGGCAACGCTCTAACCCTCACCTGCTCGCGCTTCGCTCCGCTCAGCGCAGTCGACCTCTCCCCCTGGGAAAGGTTGAGTCACCGGCAAGCGGAAGACGATTTGATTTGGAGGGCAGTCGGCAAGTACGCGGTAAGCGCCTCGTCTGGGAATGACAAGGTAGAGCGCGTGACTTACGCGGAGGCATTGTCGCCGCCCGCCATTGCATGCTCTCAGTCGCGATCCGGCGCGGCCTTCTTCGGCTTCATCCGCCAGAGTTGAAAGCCCTCATTAGCGATCGCCGCTTCGATCGTGCCGCGGGCGAGCTTGTACGGCGGATCGTTTTCGGCGCGCACCACGCCGGTTACCCGCCACGGGCCGTGGCGCGGCGGCAATCTGCTGCCTTCACGGTCGCCGGCGAATGCGCGTAGCTCGCGATACGCCTCCGACCTGAACATGAAGATGTTCATGCGCTGTTCAATAGAAGATGTGATTGACGACGTAAGCTAACACGATGGCCACCAGGACATAGGGGAGCGCCACCATCAATTTTGAGCTCATGATTGTCCTTTGCGTTGCAGCGGGTCGGCGTAGAACAGAGCGAGCGCGGCCGACCGATGCCGATGGCCGCACTTTCCCGGTGCGCTGGGAACCGAGCTCGCCGCGCGGCATCGAGGCAGGCGTTGTGGAAGGGTGATGAAGCGTCTTAATGCGCGCAACTCCGCTCGGAGGTCAGGCGGGAGCGCGATCGGTCTCTCAGTCACCGACGCCTGTATTCTGGTTGTTATCGCCGATGATGCCCGATCATATGCGGGATCGTAGGTGCAAGCGAGTCGAATCTACGTAGCCTCGGAACCATGCACCCTGACGGCAGGCACGGTAGCCCCTGTCTCCGACCTGGCCGTGTGGCTCGGGGCCGCCGGCTAATCCAAAGACAGATTTCGCGCTCGGTGGGCGGTGTCTTCGCCGTCACTCATCCAGCGCGCGCTTCGTCACGTCGCCTGCCTCCTTGGCGAGTCGCAGCGCACGGAGCCGCTCGGTTTTTGCGCGCACGCGCTGGGCATCCGACGCAATCTGCGCCATAGCGGCCGCGTTGGTGCGTTCGGCCCGGGTCTCCCGCGCTATGATCGTCTGTTCGCCGGCCCTGCGCTTGCTCATCATCACTCGCTCAGCTCGGTGGATCTTGCTCAGCCGCTTTTCCGCCGAGCCTTCATGCATGCAAGTCTACAGCTCATCGGGCGGCGCACAGATGCCGGCGGCTGTCAGGCGAGCAAAATCGTCCAGCACGTTGGCAATCAAGGTCTGACGACGCGGATCCTGCGCCTCGGCGGTGGTGGCAAACAGGCCGAGCAAATAGCGCGCCTTGCCAGCCGCCTCCGGCCACGAAACGGCGGGGGCAGCGACCAGCTGTTCCTCCAAGGCTTGCTGGCGCCCGCGCAGCGCTCTTGCATCCGCCTCGACCTCGGCAAGAATGCGACGCAGTTCGGTGGCCTTCTGGGCTTCCATGCCGCGGTGGCGGTCGAGGTTGATCGGTTTGTCGGTCATTGGTCGCTCCGCGCATGCCTCATGCATGCGAGCCTCCGCCCTCGGTGCCCGGTGCGAGCGCCTCGTCATGCGGCGGCACGTCGCCGGCCAGCCACGCTTCATTTTCCGCGAGGGCGAGATAGGATTGCTTCAGCCGCCGGAAATGGCGGATATCCTTGAGAGACTTGCTTTCCCGCGCGCGTTGCCCGCAGGCGTCGGCCTTCGATCGGTAGCTTTCCGACGACATCGGCATGCTCCTGTTGCAGGCGGGAGCACGACCGGTCTCTCGGCCGCCGACGCCTGTGATTCTGATTGTTGGCCGGCGATGCACCAATATAGGCTTTGCCAGCGGTGTTAGCCAGCTTAATCCCCCCTGACCGGACGTCACGGAACGCCGGGGCGCCTCTGCCTTGCCATTGCTGTCGCAGAAGATTGAACGTCAATAAGCGCTACGTGAGGAACATAAGGTCGAGCCAGCGATTGCCAAAGGACTCGGGCCGAAGTTTCTTCGCGCACTGGATGCAATGGCGATCTCATGCGGCTGATGGATAACCGGCCAGTCGGCGTGGCATGGAACTACGACCGGACCGAACTTCTCACCGATGGGATCATCCACGTGGCGGGGCTGTGCCTCGCCCTGCTGGGGGCAATCGCGCTCGCAGTCATCGCCTGCAATATGGCAGATGGTGTCGAAGCGGCATCGATTGTCGTTTACACGGCCGGACTGCTGGCGATGCTGGGGCTGTCCGCCGCCTACAACCTTTGGCCGCTCTCGCCGCGCAAGTGGCTGCTGCGCCGCTTGGATCAATCAGCGATCTTCTTGTTCATCGCCGCCACCTACACGCCCTTCATCGCCCAGATGAAGGGCGAGGCGACGACCTTGGGTCTATTCATCGGCGTCTGGACTGCGGCCGCCGTCGGGGTCCTGCTGAAAATTTTGGCACCTGGGCGCTATGATCGCGTTTCAATCGTGCTCTATCTGCTGCTCGGCTGGAGCGGTCTCATGGCGTTCGAGCAGATGCTCGCGGCCCTGCCGCGCTCGTCCGTGATCCTTCTGGTCGCCGGCGGCTTTCTGTATTCGGCGGGCGTTGGTTTCCACATGTGGGAGAAGCTTCGGTTTCAGAATGCCATCTGGCACGCTTTCGTGCTGGTGGCGGCGGGCTGCCACTATACGGCAATCCTCGACTGCGTGGCCTTTGGCCAGACCTGAGTGCAGAGGCTGTCCTCGAAGGTGCCGAGGTTGAGACAGCGCCACCCGCATGGAGCTAGACTCGCACGCGCCTCATGTTCACCGCCGACCGGGACTATTGTTGACAGGGCGCTCAAATCGAACGCGCCTGAACCACCGGCGGTGCGCCGCAAGCAATGCGATTGATCTTTTTCGGAACGGCGGCCGAATTGCAGCGTTGAGATCAGTTGGGCGCGTGCGGAGCTGGCCTCGAGCAAAACGCCGTCGCCCGCGCCAGCTACGATGGATCAGAAGCTCGTAATAACGAAGATCGAGGGCATCAACGAAGTTGAGCCTGCCATGTTCGAGATCGTCGTGAGCCTCGAGGATGGCTCCCGCACGATACTGCGGATGGATGCCTTTGCGTTTCGAGCTCTGGCTAGTCACGTCCGCGGCCAGCCGAAATGAGAGTCGACTCCCGACATGCCCAACAACGGACCACCCCGCTCGAGCGACGCACGCACGAGCGCGGAACGGGCGCTTGCCAGGTGGAACAACGAGGGCAAATTTCGGTAACTTTCCAGGCCCGAAGACGAGCCGCCCAATCCGCCGCCTGGATTGCCGGGCGGCCAGCGGTCTGCCCTCAGGCCGGCCCGTGGTGGACCTGCCTCAGCACGAAGGGCGTGATCGTCGCCGAGACTTCAGCGCTTGACACGCGCAGAAGGGAAAGCCAATCCAGTTGCGTCGACGCTGACGGCGCATGATTCCTGCACGACAACATTCCTCTTGTGCACGGCGGTGAAGACTCGCCCCTTTCGGGAGGCAACGTGGAGCACAGAGGCGTCCGATACACGATCCGCACCCGGATAGAGCGCAATCAGTGGGCGGTGGCGATTCATCCTGAAGGCGTTGAGCCAATCGAAAGAGTCTATGTCGGGGTACGTCCGAAGGCGGAAAAGTTGGCCTGGGCCATGATAGACGCATGGCTAAAAGCCCCGCGCGCCACCGGATTCAAACTGAGCGCGGCCTGGAAGAACACGAAATGGCGAGGCGAGTGGTGACGCCCGAAGCCGGGTCTACCTTTGCAGCTCTCGCGGCGGCCTGGGCCCCATGGATGAGATGGTCACGGTCCTACTGATCGGCGGAATACCCAATTGGAGCGGCCGGCATCGATATCGAAGCTGGCCCTCATTTCGCACAGGGAGTGGCTTGGGCAGCGACAAGATCAAGATCTTAGCTGGCGGTCTTGGCGCGGGTGCAAGCATCGTTATCCATCGTTGCGTCACATCATCTCGCGCGCCAGCCGCTTTCAATGGCGCGTGCTTCCTGCGAGATTGTCCATTCGGATTTCGAGGGTGATGCGGTCCCTTGGGATGAAAAACCACTCCGCAAGAGTGGCAATCATCTCTGCCGCAGATTCGATTGACTCCGCGATTTCCTCACCCCAGGCACTGTCTTCTAGCGCCGGCGTTGCCTCGTTACGCAATCTGACCTGTACAACGTAGCAGTCGTCCTCTTCTGAAATTCGGGCGAATAAATGAGTAAATCGGTGCTCCCAGCCACCCGCAGATTGTTGAATGATTGTCATGATTATTACTTTGCCTTTAGTTGCCTCAATGAGCGTCGGACGGCGTCTGCCGGAAGGTAGTACCTCGGCTCCAGGGACCGAACAGCGCGAGGCGACATGGGTCGAGCGGCGCCGCAACGCGTTGCTCGGTCATACACCCCCCCACCGCCCGCAAGCTATCATTTCACCCGCCAGAGCTGAAATCCGTATTCGTTGATGGCGCGCTCGATCTGGAAGCCGGCGCGTCGCTTGCGACGGCCTCCTCTTGGCTCTATCGGGCCTGCGAGCTCCTGAGCATCGGCCGCGAATTATTCCAGCGAGCCTTTGCGCGAGGACGCGCGCATGAAGCTCCGCGGCATCAGCCGGGCAGCCTGAGGTCGATTCGGCAACGTCTGTGCGTCGGGCACGAGCACCGCCCAGGAAGCAAAGCCGAAGGCCGCTTGCGGACAAACCTAGTCGTGGCCGAACCGTCCTTGCACGGCTTTAACGATGAGCTCAATCATCCGCTCGCGAACAAC
>Ga0075421_100000007_pt1 | contig 142741 bp, 109 predicted proteins | sample SoiMetdeltSBSDD5_FD_75292 | JGI IMG/M metagenome (GOLD analysis project Ga0075421, IMG submission 75292) | Bulk soil microbial communities from a Populus tree surrounding site in Tennessee, USA - Soil MetaG P. deltoides SBSDD5 | ecosystem: Environmental > Terrestrial > Soil > Tree plantation... | reverse complement strand
AACATCGAGGTGAATCTGTGGCGCACGAGAAGCGTGAACCATCTCTGAGCGGCGAGCATATCCTCGCGGGACCGCATGAATGCGATGACCGCTGCGACGATCTCGATTTCACATCCTTCGATCCATTCCCGACGGTGCTCGAGGGGGAATACCCGGACATCCAGGAGCGCCGTCACGTCGCCGGCGGTGAGCCACGCGCGACCGGTCGTCCGCAGAACCTTGCCGGCATCTCCCTCTCCGGCGGCGGCATCCGCAGCGCGACCTTCAACCTCGGACTGCTGCAGTCGCTGCAGAAACGCGGGCTGCTCCAGCAGTTCGACTACCTCTCGACCGTCTCCGGCGGCGGCTACTTCGGCGGGTGGTGGAGCGCGTGGCTCGCGCGCAAGTCGCGCCCGCCCGGCAAGGACGGTTTCTTCCCCGACGACGAGCGGCTCGAGCCGCACCGGCACATGACCCGCCATGCGAGCGCAGTCGTAGCCGCGTCCGCGAACCAAGAGTACGAGGATGCGTCGGACAGCGCGATGAGCGCGGGCAGCGATCCGATTCATCACCTCCGCCTCTTCTCGAACTTCCTCACCCCGCAGAAAGGATTGTTGAGCGGCGACACCTGGCGCGCGATCGCGACGATCGGCCGCAATCTGATCCTGACCTGGCTGATCCTCCTGCCGATCCTGCTCGGCGCGATCATGGCCGGACAGGCGTATTTCGCGCTGCTCACCGGCGACGACTTCGAGCACCGCGTCGTGAAGGACGAAGACGTCGACACGTCGGCGACGTCGGCGGTCGACAACGCCGAGGCGTACCAGGCGCGCGAGGCGAACGTCGAAACAGGTTCGCGCACGCCGGCCGAGCGCCTCACCAAGCGTCTCTTCGTCGCACTCCTCCCGTCGTTGTTCCTCTTCGTCGGCGTCGTGCTGTGCGTTCTCCTGTGGATGGTGTTCACGCGCAATTGCTGGAAGTTGCGCGACATCGTGATCGTGGCGATCACGCTCCTCGGGTTCACCGCGCTGACGCTGATCGCGCTGGTGGTGACGCAGATCCTGCCGACCTACTCGATCATCTGGCAGTTCCTGGGCGTCGCCACCGTGATCTTCATCGCCCTGCTGTTCGTCCGGGGCAGAAGCCGCGCCAAAGTGATGCACGCGAAGTTGATCGACACGGCCTTCTGGCGGAACCAGGTGGCACGCTTTCAGACCCGGCTGCTGCAGTCGTGCGTGATGCTGGCGGCGGTGCTCCTCTTCGCCGGCTTCGGCCACGAGGTGATCGATTTCCTGCTGTACGACACGAAGTTCCACGACTGGGTCGGCGCGGGCGTGGTCAAGGCCGGCGGCTGGGGAGCGATCGTCCTGACGCTTCTCGGCGCGGTGTACACCGCGACGAAAGGCGCCCCGACCGGCGGCGAGGAAGCGAAGAAAAAAAAACCGGGACTCGTCGACCGGATCATCTTCGCGCTCATTCCGCCCCTGCTGATGCTCGTGCTCGCAGTGGTCCTCTCGTGGATCGGCCACCGCTGGTACTCGGCGGTTTACGAGGACCACAACGGCGAGATCTGGTGGATCACGGTAGCGACGTTGATCTCGGCGTTCCTCTTCCTCTCCATGGCTCTTTACGAATTCCGCCCGCGATCGCCGAGCAAGGTGGTGGTGCTGATCGTGCTGTGGACCATCGCGGTGGCCGTCGTCCTCTTCGCGGAGGCGGAGAGGCTCGGAGAGAACCTTTTCGCGATCTGCATCGGCTCGACGATCTTCATCCTCGGCGCGCTGATCCTGCGGGGCAAGGGAACGACGCGGAAGTGGAGCGCGATCATCGGCTCCGCCGTCGCCGGCGCCGCGGTGGGAATCGCCATCGACATCGCCGACAAGCACGAAGAGCTGGTGGCCCTGCCGATCCCCGAGCTGCCGTACGTCATCGTGATCGGCATCATCTTTTGCGTCACCCTGCTGTTCTTCGAGCTGATTTACGCGGACGCGAGCAACAGCCGTTCGTTCGCGCTCCTCGGGATCGGTTTCGGCATGCTCGTCCTGGTCGGACTCGCGGCGTGCAGTGACGAGTCGTTCGCGTGGCGGATGCTGGCGATGTTCGGCTGCATCTCCGCGGTCATGGGCTGGGTGTTGTCGCTGGGATGGCTGCTCGATCCGAACATGCTCACCATCCACAACTTCTACAAGGGGCGGCTCGTACGCGCGTACATGGGCGCGTCGAATGACGCGCGCGCGAACATGCCGAGCGCGGACATCACCGAGGCCGTGCCTGGCGACGACGTGGCGCTGGTGAATCTGGCGAATACGAGTCACGGCGCGCCGTACCATCTCATCAACACGACGCTGAATCTCGTCGGCGCGCGCGACCTCGCGACCGTGCAGCGCTTCTCCGACTCCTTCGTGATGTCGAAGCGCTTCTGCGGCTCGTTGCGCACCGGCTACCGGCCGACGCACGAGTACGCGTGCGGCACGATGTCGCTCGGCACGGCCGTGTCGGTCTCCGGTGCGGCCGCGAGCCCGAACATGGGCGCGCAGACGCCGTCCGCGGCGCTGGCGATGCTGCTCACGCTGTTCAACGTGCGCCTCGGCTTCTGGGCGCCGACGCCGAACCGGACGTACTGGCGCGCGGGCTCGGCGCGACTCTGGCCGTTCTACACGATCCAGGAACTGCTCTCGCAGACCACCGATCTCCTGCCGTTCTGCTACCTCACCGACGGCGGACACTTCGACAACAGCGGCGTGTACTCCCTCATCCAGCGCGGCTGCCGGTACATCCTGATGGCCGACTGCGGCGCCGATCCCGACCCCTCGTTCAGCGATCTCGGCGACCTGGTTCGCAAGGTCCGCATCGACTTCGGCACGGAGATCGACATCTGCATCGACGATCTGCTGAACCCGGCGGAAGCACACTTCGTCGCCGGCACGATCCGATACTCGGACGTCCACGCGGACATGCTCGGTCTGACGAAGGACGAGCGCGATGGCATCCTGATCGTGGTCAAGCCGAACCGCACGCACGGCGCATCGGTCGACGTGCTGCAGTACGGCTTCGCCAACGACGACTTCCCGCAGCAGACGACGGCCGACCAGTGGTACGACGAGGAGCAGTTCGAGAGCTACCGCAAGCTGGGAGAGATCTCGGGGAACGCGATGTTCGCGCAGAACCCGCCGGCGAAGATCGACGAGTTCTTCGCGGCGCACGGCCGCGATGCCGGCAAACACGGCGTTACCATTCCCCCCGCATGAAGCGGCTGCAGGACCTGACCCCCGTCGATCTCGAACGGGCAGCGGTCTGGCGTTACGACGGCGAGTCCGACGACGTCGCGCACGTGCGCGCCACCGCGCGGACGGAGCTCACCGATCGCGACACCGATCACGGCAAGGACCTCTTCATCGCGCGCACGCAATTCACCCTCGCCAACGGCTCCCATCACGTCGGATTCTGCACTCCCGATCCCAACGGCGACCTGACCGATCTGCAGCCGGTCATCGTCACCGCCGAAGGACCCGTGTATTTCTGCTTCGATGCACCGCCATCGCAGGAAACCCTCGACGCGCAGTGGCTTCGCCTCGGCGTGGGTCACGAGCAGATCTTCCCCGTGCATTTCCGCTGCACGGTTTTATTCGACGGCGCGTACGTCACGGGAACGATCGAAGCCGACGATTTGACCGGCGCAGCCTGAACGCGCGGCGTGCGTCGCGCGAATTCACCACGTACAGGCGTAGAGCTGTCCGCAGTTGTAAGCGGCGAGCAAGGTCTCTCCTTTCCAGGTCGCGTCGATGCCCCAGGCCTGGACCCAATGACCCTTCGTCCACGGCGGGATCGCAATCGCATATCGATGAGCGCTTCCCCCGCCGCACTCGTAATTCACCTGCGGCTCGCTATCGTAGGACGCCCATCCTTCGCCAACGGTCATTCCGTCGACGCGAATCTGAACTTTGATTGCGAAGGTGGGACGGTCGCGATCGCAAGCCCAGCCATACACGGCCGCGCCGAGCGAGCCGTAATCGATGATCCCGTCGAGCCAGCCGTAAGGTTCATTCTCGTCGAGATAAGCGGTCAGGCGCGGCCGGGAATCGCCGATCGGTTGCCACGGAACATTCTCGTTGTACCGCCGCGGATCGATCGTGCTCCAGGTCCATCCGAGATTCTTGTAAATCACCTTGCGTCCTGGGCCGAGGTTGCCTTCGCTTGCGTCGCCCGAAAACAGGCTGTCGTCGAACTCATTGAACTGGTAGGCAGACTGTTGTGAATAGTTGTGCTGTCCGTCTTTGATCCAGTGATCGACCACGACCGTCCGCGGAGTCTGGCTGTAAAGATAGTGTTCCCAGAACGACGAGTAAGGGCTTCCGCGGCCGGCACGCGTATTCAGATTGAAGATTCTGGGACGCGCTTTTCCGTCGGCACAACCGGCGACATCGTTGTTGCGGACGACTGCGCCGTTGACGACGCTGGCGTCCGCGCAGGTTCCTGTTCCGGAGGGCGCGAATTCACTTCCCTTGAACCAGTTGCCGCCGGAATCGCTCTTGCGTTGGGCCTCCTCGACCAGCGCCGCGGCGATCAATTGCTGATCGTCGCGGAGGTTTCTCCCGTAGGAAGCCTCCTCCAATCCGATCAACGCGGCATTGAGAATCGTCAGCTGGCCTGCGCCGTAGACGATGTTTTCGCTGCGATTGAAGGAGTAGACGTCGGCTTTCGTATGGCCGTTCGCTTCGGGCGTCAGTTTATCGGTCAGTTTCGCCATCCACTCTTCTTGGGTGAGATAGTGTCCGTCGTCAGGATCATAACGATCGACGTTACACGGCCCGCGTCCGTACGGAGCCATCTGCTCGTTGGGATCGCTGATGCAAATGCTGTCGGCGGTCGACAGCGCGGCGTCGATGTGCGAATTCGCGTAGGACACGTGCGACGACGCGTACCACCAACCCAGCCGCTTCGACACGTAGGCCGCCATCCATGCATATGCGGCGGCAGCGGCGGCATGCTCCTCCATGCAGGTATCGCCGTGATTGCTCCATCCCGGGATATCCCAGCCGCAGCCCGGACTTTGGTTGTACGCATAGGAACCGCGGATCGACTGAAGCCTGTCGTCGAGGGTTTGATTCAGGTCGCCATTGCCGCCGATCATCAACCCGGACGCATAGATCAGCGCAACCTGATTGCCTTCGAGCCATCCCATGAAGGGACCAACCCAGCGCCCGAACGCGTCGTAGTGCCAACCGGTCGTTCCGATCTTTCTGATCAGAGCCTCACGCGCGAGCGCGGAGCATTCGGGCGTCTTCGCGTCCTCGAAGATGAGGCCGTAGTCGTTGAAATCCAGGATGAGGCTGTTACGGAACGTGTCGTTGAAATGGTTGAACTGCCGGCTGTACGCGTCCGTGACACAGGCTCCCGCGGAACGCGTGAACAAAACAAACGAAATGGCGAGCGCAACAGGGAAAAGAAGGTGCTTGCGCATACGGTTCCTCCTCCTCTATTGACGGAGAAACGAAACGCAGATTACCGGCCGCCGCGGTCCGTTTCGGGAGAACCTCACGCGGCTGTGTTAAGGTTCCCGCCGACCATGAAAGTCGCATTCCTCAAACCCCCGGTGGGGGGCATCCTCGGCCTGGAGATGCTCACGTTCGTCGAGCCGCTCGGGCCGATCTGCGTGGCGGCGTGTCTCGAAGAGGACGGCCACGAGTGCAAGGTCATCGACCTCCGCATCGATGGCGAGGAAAAAGGACTCGCGGACTGCCGCGCCTTCGATCCCGACATCGTTGGCCTGCAGTGCAACTTCACCACGGAGCGCAACCGCACCATCCGCCTCGCGCAGCGCATCAAGCGCGAGATGCCGAAGGCGTTCGTCGTCGTCGGCGGGCACGATGCATCGCGCGATCCGGACTGGTTCCGCCACGAGGCGATCGACGTCATCGCGACCGGCGATGGCGAGGAAGTGATGCCGCCGCTCGTCAACGCGCTGCGCGACGCCACCGACCTCAAGAAAGTCGCCGGGCTGCACGTCATCGACGACGATCAGTGGTTCTTCACCGGACACGCACCCGCGCGCCCGCACCTCGACATGTACCCGATGCCGGCGCGGCATCTCATCGCCCACTACGCGGACCACTACTACATCAACTTCCGCAAGCCGCTCGCGCTCATGGAGACCGCGCGCGGCTGTCCGTTCAAGTGCAACTTCTGCTCGGTCTGGAAGTTTCACGAGTCGACGTTCCGCGAGAAGTCTCCGGAGCGCGTGGTGAAGGAGCTCGAGCAGATCACCGCGCCGAACATCTTCATCACCGACGACATCTTCTGGATGAACGTGAAGCGCGGCGAGGCGATGGCCAAGCAGATCAAGGCCTCGGGGATCCGCAAGTACTTCACCGTGCAGACGCGCACGGACATCATCTGCAAGTTCCCGCACCTCGTGGAGATGTGGAAGGACTGCGGCGACCTGGCGATCTTCCTCGGCCTGGAGTCGGTGACGGACGAGGGATTGAAGGCAGTGAACAAGAAGAACACCGCCGACAACAACGTCCAGGCCATCAACATCCTCAAAGACCTCGGCGTCGGCTTCACGCCGAACTTCATCGTCGATCCGTCGTGGGACCGCGATGATTTCAAGCGGCTCCGCGACTGGATCGAGACGATGGGAGCATACAACAGCGGCTTCTCGATTCTCACCCCGCTCCCCGGCACGGACCTGTGGGACTCGGCGAAGAAGAACGTGACCACGCACGAGTGGGAGATGTTCGACATCGTGCACACGGTCCTGCCGACGAAGCTCCCGCTCGACGAGTTCTACACCGAGTACTCGGCGCTCTGGCAACACGCGCTCGACGTCCGCTACAAACATCGCGGCAAGTTGCGGACGTACATCCAGTTGGGCGCCGCCATCGCGACCGGCAAGGTCTCGTTCAGCGAGATCAACCGCGGCCTCGGCATGGCGAAGACGTTCACGAAGCCAGGGACGTTCCTCAAAGCGCACCAGTAGAGTCGGCGCGCAGAGGGCCGGGCGCAGTCGTAGATGGCGTTGTCTGGGCAATTGAGCGCATCGCCACCTGGCGGCCGGCAGTTATTCTTGTCAGAAAGGCGTTTGCTAGACTGACGAACGAGGTGACCCCATGCCCACATCTACGATCAAGAGCGACGGCCAGACCATCGTCCCCAAGGAAGTGCGCGACGCATTACATCTCGAAGAAGGCGCCACACTGACGTGGAAAGTGCGCGGTGCAAAACTCGAGGTGACGTGGGAATTGGGCAGCGGAAACGTCGAGGCGACGACCGATCGGCCGGCATTCTGGCGATGGGAAGGATTCATCAAGGTAGGACCCGGCGACGTCGTGGACGATGTGGCGAAGGCACGCGAGCTCGAAGGACGAAGCTGAGTTGCCTCACGTCGTCGTCGATACCAACGTCTTCGTCTCCCTTCTCACCGATCGGAACGATCTGCAACGTTCTCTCGCGAAGGAACTTCTCCTGCGCGCGGAAACGGGCGAGATCACGATCGTTCTTCCCCAGTTCATCCTTTTCGAGATTGCTCACGTCCTGCGAAATCTCTACGGTGTCGAGCCAGCGACTGCCGCTTTGCTGATCCGTGACACAATCGCATTGCCGGGCGTCATCATCGTGACGGAATACCCGTGGCAGGAAATTCTCGATCAGTGGTCTGACCGCCTTCCGTCCATCGCCGATGCAGGCATCGTCGCTCTAGGAATCACTCATCATTACGATGCCGTCGCTACGTTCGACCAGAAGCTCACACGCCAAATGACGTCTCTCGGCGTGCCAGCGTACTGGCTAGGTTCCTAGCCCTCCGCCCTGTCACGCCGGAGGTCGCGGGTTCGAAGCCCCGTCGGCCCGCCGAATTTTACTAGAAAGGTGTCCCTCGCGAGGTGACTCCCGGCTGCGCTCAGCGCGGAGCGGCTGCTCAAAGCTGCGGGGATGGGCGCACTGACAGGATCGCTGCTGAGCTCCTGAGCACCATCTGCACCGAAGACCGAAACATCCGAGTCCGGACCACTGACGTGTCCACGTTGCTCGCGCCCTCGCGAAGACCCACAAGGTGATCGCGGTCGAGCTGCAGGGCCACGGCCGCACAGTCGACACCGTCCGTCTGCTCGCGATGGAGACTATGGGCAACGACATCGCCGCGCTGGCACGCCGGTGCCCTACCAGTTCAGGATCGCGCGTCCCGTCTCGCCGGCGAGGCTCCCTGTCGCCAGCACGATGTCGAGATGGTGCTGCGTCACTCGGCCCGGCGGCTCGTGCAGACTGGCACCGAGTCCGAGGTGGACGCCGAAGTGGCGTTCGTGCCAGAGACATCCGACCTGTTCGTTGTGCGCCGCGCGCGCCACCGCCTTCGACTGGCCGATTCCCAGCTCGGACACCCGGCGCAGGCCGGGAAGCGTCGTGAACGCGGTCTCGAGCTCATTGCACAGCGACCGGTGTTTTCCCGCGATGCTCACCACCTCACCACGGCGGAACTTCAGCTCGAGCTGCGCCGGACCGACGCGGCCGTACTTCATCCCGAACAGAATCGTTCCCACGATCCAGCCATTCACCTCGACCGTGCCATCCACGGATTCCGGCACGCACTCGATTTCTCCGCTCGGCAGAATGTAGTCATCCGGCTCGAGCCCCGAGTGCACTTCCCATCCGTCCGTGCGGCATCGAAGCGTCGCGCGACTCTTTCCCGCGGTCAACGCGAGGCGCTTCTCGCCGGCGAGACGGCGACGCAGCCTCTGGCCTCGCCTCTTGACGCGTCGCGGCGCTTCCGAAAAGAGCTCGCGGAAATTCTGATCCGTCACGTCGAAGCAGAGCCGCACGCGCTCGGGTGGCCACTCCGCGAAGGGCATCATCGCGTGCTGGTAGTTCCGTCCCCAGCGCAGACGTTCCCCGTCGAAGCACAGGAATTCCAGCAATCCCGCCTCAGGGTCGTCGAGATAGCGCTCGGCGACTGATCGGACGCGTCGCAGAGTGTCGCTGCCGAGAAGAATCGATTCGGCGAGCGGCAGCACATCGTCGAGCGACCGCGCGAGAGCGAGCTGATACCCGCGGTCGCAGACGAGCACCCAGCGCGCGATCCCGGGCGGCAGGCAATCAGCGAGATTCTTGATTGCCGTTGCCCACGACGTCATACCCAATACTGTCCGCCGGCGCCATTCAAGATCGTCTGCCGGACCCGCGCCCCATCGCCGACAACGGCCGCCAGTTCCTGCATCCGCAGATTGAGGGCTGGCCGCAGCCGGAGCGTCGAGATGTCCAGCTTCCCCTTCGACTGCCGTTTGATGTGCTCTCGCTGTTCGGGGGTGAGCTCGATGTCGATCACACCGGCTTCCGGCTTCGGCTTCTTGGTAGACGTCGTCCGCTTTGTGGCCATGACACGCTCCTCCCTGATTGACGGATGGAATGGAGTCCTCTCGTCAATATGGCCATCGGGATGCCAGAAAGCAACCGTTGCTGGATTTACGGCGAGCCGGGTGGGTGGAAGGGCGTTAGAATTGCATCCCCACTCCCTGATCATCGTCATGGGTGACAAAACCAGCGATCTCGAGGATGGCGAGCTCGAACCGAAGCGCGTCGAAGGTGGAAACCTGCCGGCCACCATCCCCGATCTCGATCGCCCTTTGGACCAGGAAGGCCAGCCGCTCGTCGTACCGAGCGGGCCGGCACGAGAAACCCGCAAAAAGAAGATGGAGGTTCCCGGTGATGAGTAACAGAAAACCCATGTTCATCGCAGGCGTCGTCTTGTCGGGACTGTTGTTGTTGTGCGGATGTCCCAAGCCGGAACGATCGACCGGAACTACCGGAACCGGAGGAGTGGACACGACGACTGCTCCGACGGACCAGGGAAGAGCGGAGCTCAAATCCGTCGAGGTCCAGCCGAAGCGCGTCGAGGGCGGAAAATACCCGGCCGTCAAACCCGATCTCAACGAGCGGTTCAACGTCGAAGAAAAGCCGTACATCGTGCCGAAGGGTCCGGATCGCGGCAAAGTGGAGCCGCAAAACAAGGAGTACACACCGCGTCAGTTGAAACCGGAGGATCCGCAGGGAAGCGGCGATTCGCAGGCTCCCTTGTTTTTCCGCGAATATACGGAAATCCCCGAAGCCACGCCTTCCGCGCACAACACCAATCCCGAGCCGAGCGTGGCGGAAAACGGCCAGACGGTGATGACGACCGGGAACTTCTGGATGTCATTGTCGGAAGACGCCGGCGTCACGTTCACCACGGTCAATCCGACGACCATTTTTCCCGAAGACTACGGCGGCTTCTGCTGCGATCAGGTGCTGACCTATGTGCCGAAATTCGACCTGTTCGTCTGGCTTCTCCAATACCGGTCCGCCGCCGGGAGGAACGCCATCCGCATCGCCGTGCAGACCACGCCGGTCGTGCGCAGCAGCAACGGCACCGCGTGGACGTATTGGGATTTCACCAATGACATCTTCGCCGCCAGTGGGGCTCTCGATTACAACGACATGAGCTTCGGCAACGGCTTTCTGTACTGGACGAGCAGCGTCGGCGGCGGCGCCAATCGCTATGTGATTCGCGTTCCACTCAGCGAACTGGCCGCGATGGGAACGGTCCATTTCCAATTCACCGGAAGCACGGCCGCGTTCTGGTCCCACGTCTCGCAGAACGGCACGAACGGCGTTTATTGGGCCGGCCATGTCAACAACAGCACGATGAAGGTTTACAGCATGATGGACGCCGACGGTTTTTACAGTTGGCGCAACGTGGCCATCAATTCGTGGCCCAACAGCCCGATGTCGTCGATCGCCGCAAACGGAACGGACTGGTTACAGGACGCGTCGTGGAAGACTTATGTCCGCGCCGCCGCGGTGTCGGGCAACACCGTCTATTTCGCATGGAACGCGTCCAGTGGCGGCGGCTTCCCGCAGCCTCATGTCCAGATCGCGCAGATCAATACCAGCACCTGGACGCTGGCGAGCCAGATGCAGATCTGGAATCCCGCTTTCGCTTTCGCTTATCCCTATTTCGAGACCAACGCCGAGCGCCAGTTGGGAATGATCGTGGCATTCGGCGGAGGCTCGTTCAACGCGAGCAGCGGCGTCGGCGTGTGGGGCGATTTCGTCGTCTATTACCCGCGGCTCAGTGACCTGAGCCGGAACAATTACGGTCACTACCATACGGTTCGCCGCTGCGCGTCGAACGGCATGGAATGGGCCGCCTCCGGTTATACCCATCAGGCCGACGGTTCGGTCCTCCCCTATTACGTACGGTTCAGCCATTGACGACGTGCCGGTGCGCGGGGAGCTCCTCGCGCAGCGGATTGTCCCATCGTTCAGTGCAGCAATCCCGCTTCGCACACTCCTTCGATCACCCGCTCGCCCGCCTCGTTCTCGATCCAGGCATCGATGACGAGGCGGTGCTTCGCGCGGTCGACGGAGCGGACGGCAAAATGCGCGGTCACGGTCTCGCCGACGTGGACCGGACGCAGAAACTCGAGCGTCTGGGACGCGATAGATCGCCCCCGTGCCGGGCAGCAGCATTCCGACCATGGTCGAGAAGAGCGATGCGGTCAGCATCCCATGCAGGACGCGGCGGCCGAAGCGCGTCTTCGCCGCGAACGCGTCATCGACGTGGAGCGGATTCACATCGGAGGTGATGGCGATGAACCGCTGCACGTCCTCGTCCGTGAAGGTCTTCGTGAACGTGGCGTGCTGCCCCGGCTCGAAGTCGTCGATGCGTGCCATGGCGCGGAGTTGATTATGCGCGAGATCGGGACGATCATTTTCAGCAACGCAATCCTCCCCACCGCCGCTGAAAAAAGGAGATGTTGAAATGCCCGCTACGGAGACCTCCGCCAGCTATAGCCCCGCTTTGCCTATCACCGCCAGCGTCAGCAGCGTGCTCAGTCAGGACGTCCTCACGACGAACACGATCCCGGTCGACACGGAGAGTCCGTCGCCGGTCGGTCCATTCGTCAACCCCAACAGCGGCGGCAGCGGCGTCGCGCAGGTCGAAGCGCTCGGCCTCGTGACGCCTTCCGGCGCGGCCGGACCGCTGCTCTCGCATATCGCGCGGAACACGAACAGTCCGTCCGGATGGGTCGTGACCTCGCTCCTGGGTGGGATCACCGCCAGCGAGGTCATGGTAGGAACACAGCTCGGCGGGCAGATCATCGGCTTCTACATCGACTCGGCCGGGTCTCCGTCTCCGTCTCCGTCGGTCCGTTCTCCGGCGTCTCCGCGAGCGGCCGCTTGATCGTCTCCGGCGGCACCTCGGAGATGTAAACTGCACGGAATGAGAGCGTCCTCGGGACTCTCATTACCACTCTCATCAGCCGGAACCTATAAGTATTAGCCCTCCGGCCTGTCACGCCGGAGGTCGTGGGTTCGAGCCGGTCGTCCCCGCCCAAATTTCAGCGATTCACCAGCCGCCATTTGGGCGGCTTTCGTGTTTCTGCGGGTTGCTTTAGAGAATTGGAGACTCGCAAAGTGACTCGCAAGGTCGCGAATTTGGCGAGCTTGCTTCCGGGTTCGGCGCCAATGTTCCGCGGAGAAGACAAGCGCACTTCAAAACGCGAGCGCAGAGCGCAGGCGCTATAGAGGGCGGCGGCGGCCAGGTACATCGCGGTGCGCTTTCCCACCTACAACGGCTCAAAAGCCGGACTGACCCGCGAGTGCCACTCGTCATGCGCTCCGATCCACGCCATGCAATCCCCACTACTTCGCCTGTGACCAATTCACCGCAGAAGACGGCAGCCGAAGGAACACTGCACAATCGGCTGCCTCAGCGCGTTGTCATTCTGCTCGGGGATCACAGCCGAAACATCGTTGGTGACGTTATCGGTCTCGGACAGGTAAACGATGACACCGCCGACCACACCTGGTGCAGAGTGGCGGGTTGCGAAAAAGGTCACACGATCGCTCTGCTGGACGGAAACATCGAACCAACCCGACACCGGCCGCTGTTCGTGATAATCGGCCGGATAGGAGCGTGTCACCGTGGTGCGGATGGTTCCGTCCGGCGCTGTGACCTGCAGTGTGAAATCCACCGAGTCCGCCAGCGTCCGAATGCCGATGGCCAGCCGTTTGGCGCCGTTCTGATCGTCGATCACGACGGACGGTGGCGAGGAATCCGTCCAGACCGCGCCGTATTGCGGACTGTCCATTTCGATCGCCGGCACATCGGTCCCGAACGAACCGCCGCCCGATGACAGACTCACGACTTGCGCTCGGACCTTGGGCATTGGATAGAAGCCAAAAAGGGAGCGGTCCGGAACGATGTCGAGACTGCCGAGGCCTGTCGCGGACATGGCCGCCACCACATCGTCCCAGCTCATGACGGCCTTGCTGTTGATCGAATACGCCAGGACCGGGTCGCTGGCACTGCCGGCTTGACCGCTCGGATGAAAAACCACCCGGCCGCTGATCGCTTCCGACCACGGATTCTCCAATGTGAGCCGCGTCCGATAAGTACTGTTGTTCGCTCCCCTCAGCGATCCGACGGCGGGAATGACGGCCCTCACGGCGTCGCGCGACAGAACGGAATCGGGATTCACATTCACCAGAAAGTCCTGGGCGCAGGGTTGAAACGTGTTGTCGAACGAGTTGATCGCAGTAACGACGTAGTACGCGCTGTAAGGGAAGTCGGGCGCCGTGTTGTAGAGCCGTTCCTGGATCACCGGCGCACCCGTTGTCGCGCGCACGCGGCTGGTGGCGACCGAGCCGCCAAGGCTCCACGTTTCGCTAGGGTTGATCGTCCAATCGACCGAGCGCGCGATTTCGTAATCGAGGACCCCCGGAACCGGCGCGACCGGCAGCGTGAAGCTTTGTCCGGATCCGACGTCGATCGATTGAAACGACGTCGCCGGGCACCGCACCGTGGCTTCTGCTGTCGCGGCCAGCCACACGATGAGAAGAATCAGTATCTTGCGCATAGACGACTCCGTTGGCCCGGCATAAAGAGCGAGCGAAGTGCCATCACGCGCGTGCAGGCGCAATGCTTGAATTTCCTGCACTTTTCCCTGAGCTCGATGACAGTTCTTTTGAGATCAGCGTCGCTTGTAAGCACCCACCAAGGAAGGCAGCCCTGTCATGCGCACGGTACGCAATGTCGCCTCCGTGAGACATTCACCAGGCGTGGACTTGAAACGACGCACACGCGATCGCGCTCATCACGTCGCGCTCGAACTCCAAACCCTCCTTACCCTTTTTTCGGCAGCGGCATCGTCTCGCGCGTCGGTCCGAACAGCGACGTCGGTTGCCCGCCCGCCTCCCGGCACATCAGCGACAGCTGCCCTCGGTGATGAACGTTGTGGAGGAGGATGAAGTCCATGAGGATGTCGCGGACCGGCATGGCCTGGCCGTTGAAGAAGACAATCGGGCGATCGAGGTCCTCCGCCTTCAGCTTCCGCACGCGCGCCACCGCGTCGGCGTGGACGCGCGCGAAGCCGGGCGCGAGCTCTTCGATCGTGCGCGGCCGCGTGATCCCGTCCGGCCTCACGTCGCGGGCAAACTCTCCGCGTTCGATCCCGAACCCGCCGTAGGCCTCGGCTTCGGCGAGGTGCCAGGCCAGCTCACCGAGGGAGCGGCCCTCGGGGTCGGGACGGAAATCGTAACCGTCGCGCGGCAGCGCCGCGAGGAGCTTCTCCGTCTTCGCCGCCTCCCGTTCCCAGATCTCCATGAAACGCTCCAGTTCCGTGCTCATCGCGTCATCCCTCGCCCGCGGATTGTGTCGCGGCGAGCGCCATCCTGTCGAGGCCGAAACTTCCGCAATTGCCGCTTGACGAACGTCCATAACGCCGCCACATTTTCCTGGACGAGGTGGCGGCACATGGCAATTACCCAGATCGATTCCTACGAGGTGATGTATTCGGCGAACAAGTTCCCGCCGCGTATCTGGCTGAAGTCTGGTGGAAAGTTCATCGGCCAGCTCATTTTTCACGCGAACGGCGCGGCGCTACCTCCCGACAGCACGTCCGGCAGCGGTGGAGCGAACTTGAACTATCACCTCGACGACTACCAGAACTGCATTGATCTGTTGCGAAACGAAGCGCCGGTGTACCTGCTCTTCGTCGGCACGGGCGGCGGAAACGAAAACGGCATCAAGACCACGACGGAGACGGTGGGCGAAGGGGAGTGATGGCATGATGCGCGCCCGATGACGCCCGTCGAACGCCTCGGGCGCGCCGACAACATCGCATTCCTCTTCGCCAGCGGCGCCTCGCGCTGCATTTTTCAGGTCGGCATCGGAAACGTCCCCCAACACGATTCCGCCACAATCCCCGATCCAAAATTCCTCAACGCCGTCACCGCCACGGCAAATCAGCGGCGCTTCATGGCGCCATGGCAAAGTACGCTGCGGTTGCACTCATCGTTCTCTCGCTGTTGTCGTGTGCGCGCAATCCGGACGCGATCGTGGTCCGGGAGATCCGCGTCGACCGCAAAGACCGCGCGTTCATCGACGTCGTGTTCAGCCGGCCGCTCGCGGAGGTACACGTCGGCGAAGTCGTCACCGATCCGCCTGTCGCGATCTTTCCTCCGATCGGCGGCGTCTGGCGTTGGTTCACGCCGAACGTCCTTCGCTTCCAGCCCGCCGGCGCACTTCCGATCGCCAGTCAGTTCAAGATCGTGTACGGCGATGCGAATTTCGCCATCAAGACCGACGACTTCCTCGTTCGCCGCGTGACCTGGACCGAGCTGCCGATCGGCAACGGCCTCGTGATGCTGCACGGCGAAGCGGAGTTCAACTACATCGTGGCGCCGGAGACGCTCGCGCCGCGCATCCGCCTTCGCGACACTTCCGGAGATGCGAAGGTCGAGCTCATCACGCCGTACCACGCGCAAACAATCGCCTGGCGCACGGCACCGCTCCGGAAGCAGAAGCTCGAGCGCGACGTCGCGATCGTCATCGCCAAAGACCTCTATCCCGTCGACGGCAACGTCACGCTGGACCGGGACTTCGAGCAGAAGATCCGCATCGGTTCCAGCGAGGACCTGGTCGTGCGAAACATCACGATCAAGCCCGAAGAACGCGAGACGACCGTTCGCATCGAGCTGTCCTCGAGCGTCACCCCCGATGCCCTGCAAGGCAAGCTCTCGATCACGCCGGAGACCAAGTATCGCGTCGAGTCGGCAGGCACGGACGCCCTTCTCATCGGCAAGTTCCAGCCCGGCCGCTCGTACGATCTCGCAATCGCGGAGGGCCTCGTCGCCACCGACTCCGCGCTCCTGCGCTCGAAATTCACGCAGACCATCGACGTCCCGAATCTCGAGCCGCTCCTCACGTTTCAGAGCGAAGGGATGTTCCTCGCCGCGACCGGCCGCCGCAACGTCGCCATCGACGCGCTGAACGTGACCAAGGGCAAGCTGGCCATCGATCGCGTCTACCGCAACAACCTCTTCTTCTATCTGCAGTCCGCCGGGCACTCGTACGGATACGACGACGAAGACAACGACTGGGACGAGCCCTATTACCGCGCGTACTACAACGCCGACCGCGTTGCGCATCGCTACGGCGATCGCATCGCGGAGAAGGAGCTCACCTTCCCCGCCAAGCCGAACGCCCGCACGACGAGCACCATCCCGATGGGCTCTCTCGTTCGCGACTCGTCGCCCGGCCTCAGCCGCGGTCTTTACAAGGTGTCGGTCTTTCAGAACGATGAGGAGTGGCGCGCCAGCACGCGCTGGATTCTCATCACCGATCTCGGCATCGTCGCCAAGCGCGCCGGTCCGGAGTTGCTGGTCTGGGTGGCCTCGTTCAAGAACCTCGCGCCGATCGGCAACGCCTCGGTCGCGCTCATCGACGATCAGAACCAGACCATCGCCCGCGGCCGCACGAACGACGAAGGCTTCTGGACGGCCAAAGGCATCGCGGAGAAGACCCGTCCGTTCATGATCGTCGTCGACCGCGGCGCCGACTTCAGTTTCCTCCTCCTCGGACAGAGCCACATCGACCTGTCCGCCTCCGATGTGAGCGGCGCGACTCTGCCCGCAAGCGGCTATCTCGCGTTCCTCTACGGCGAACGCACGCTCTATCGCCCGGGCGAGATCTTGCGCGGCGTCGCCGTCGTCCGGACGCGTGAGCTCCAGCATCCGCCGCGCATGCCGCTCGTGCTTCAGCACGACGATCCCACGGGCGAATCGCGTGGAACGACGCGCCTGACCGCGGACGCAACGGGCATGGCGACGTACGAGATCGCGCTGCCCGCGTACACCAGAACCGGACGGCATACGCTGACGTTGAAGGCGGGCGACGTCGCGATCGGATCGACGTCGTTCAACGTCGAAGAGTTCGTCCCCGACCGGATCAAAGTCGAGATCGAGACTTCCGGCGAGGTGAAGCCTGCCGCTCCGCAGCTCACATTCAACGTCGCTTCCTCGTATCTCTTCGGCGCGCCCGCGGCCGGTCTGAGCGTCGAGACGCGCGTGCGGCTGGTTCCTTCGACGTTCTCGCCGTCAGGATTCGATGGGTTCCGGTTCGAGACCGCATCCCGCAAGCTCGATCCGCGCGAGCTCGCAAACGAGAGCGGGAAGCTCGACGACGCGGGACGCAAACAATTCACGGTCGCGATCCCAGACAAGCTCGCGCCCCCTTCGTCGCTGCAGGCGGTGATCACGTCGCGCGTGCAGGAGCAGGGCGGACGCGGCGTCGCGGCGCTGACGCGCGTTCCCGTGCATCCTTACGCGTACTACGTCGGCATCCGTGAAGTCCGGCGACCCGATTCGGAGAAACGCCGCTTCGAGTGGGTCGCTGTCTCGCCCGAGGGCAAGGAAATCGCCGCGTCGCACCTGCGCGCGGAAGTATTCGAGGACCGCTGGCACACCGTGATGCGGCAGACGCAGAGCGGCGGCTATGCATACGAATCGGCACACGATTCCGAGCGTATCCAGACGATCTCGATCTCCGGCGGCAAGAGCCGCGGCGTCTTCGACTATCGTCCGCGCGACTGGGGCTCGTATCGCATCGTCCTGACCGATCCCCAATCGCTCGCGGCGACGGAGATCGCGTTCGACGCGTGGAGGGGCTCCGGCTACTCGCCATGGGCGATGAAGAATCCCGGACGACTCGAGCTGACGATCGACAAGCCCGCGCATCGCTCCGGCGAATCCGCGACCGTCACCATCAAATCGCCGTTCCGCGGAAAGGCGCTGATCACCGTCGAGCGCGACCGCGTGCTGTACTCGACCATAGCCACGCTCGAATCGAACACCGCACGCGTCGATGTGCCCTTGACTGCCGCGGCGCGACCGAACGCGTACATCACCGCCACGGTCGTGCGCACCGCGGAGGATCTGGAGCCCGGCGAAGCAGGACGTGCATTCGGCACGGTTCGCGTCGACGTCGACCGCGCGGAGAACGAGCTCCGTCCCGAGATCACGGTCGTGGAGGAGATGCGCTCCGCGCGCTCTTTGAAGGTCGCGGTGAAGACGAAGCCGAACGCGCGCGTCACCATCGCCGCGGTCGATCAGGGCATCCTCCAGCTCGTCGGCGAAACGCCGCCGAATCCGTTCGAGTACTTCTATCAGCGACGCGCACTGCAGGTGACGACGTATGACATCTTCGCGTTGCTCCTGCCCGAAGTGGCCGCGAAGAACAAGGCGGTGGTGGGCGGGAGCGAGAGCGGTGAAGGGATCGCGCAGTTCCTGCGAACGGACGGCATCCGCCGCGCAAAGCCGGTCGCGTTCTGGTCCGGCGTGTTGACCGCGAACGACGACGGCATCGTACGGATGTCGTTCACCATCCCCGAGTTTCAGGGCGCGGTGCGCATCACGGCCGTTGCTCATGCCGAGGAGCAGTACGGGAGCGGGAGTGCGCTGGTGCTCGTGCGCGATCCGATCGTGGTGCTGCCGACCGTGCCGCGGTTCGTGTCCACGGGCGACACGTTTTCGGTGCCGGTGACGGTCCGCAACGACACGAAACAGAACGGGACGTTCGAGGTCACCGCGAACGTCACCGGCAACGGGGCGCTCACGAATGGAGCGACGCAGCGCGTCGCGATCGAGCCGCAGCGCGAAGCGACGGTGATGTTCGGCGTACGAGCATCCAGTCGCGGCGGGATGAAGCTCGCGTTCCACGCGACGGGGAATGCGGAACGCGCGTCCGCCGCATCCACGATCAACGTGTTCCCCTCACTCCCCGACGCGACCGAGGAGCTGTCCGGGACTGTGGCCGGCACGAAGATGGTCCTGCCCGCGCCGCCGGAATCGCATTTCGAAAAAGGGAGCACGCGCCGCGACGTCATCATCAGTCCCCTGCCGGTTCTCCAACTGCGCGGCCGGCTCGATTACCTCATGCACTACCCGTACGGCTGCGTCGAGCAGACGACCTCCACCGCCTTCCCGATGCTCTACCTCGCCGATATCGCCGGCGAGCTCGATCCGGACACATTCAAGCAGCGCTCGGCGACCGGCTACGTCCGCGAAGCCATCCGCCGCCTCGGCACCATGCAGACGGCCGGCGGCGGCTTCGCGATGTGGCCCTACGAAAGCGACGTGAATGTGTGGGGCTCCGTCTACGCGACGCACTTCCTCGTCGAGGCGAAGCGCGCCGGATACAGCGTGGAAGCGCATCGCTACGATCGCGCGCTCGAGTACGTGGCGCAGCTCGCGAAAGCACGCGCGACTTACGACGCCGGCGGCATCGAGCAGACGGTCTACGCGCTGTACGTCCTCGCCCGCGCGAATCGTCCCGACCTCGGCACGATGGACTATCTCCGCGAACAGCATGCGCGCGCTCCGCAGCAACTCACGTCTTCTTCGCGCGCGCTCCTCGGAGCCGCATACGCGACCCTCGGCAATCGTGCGGCCGTGGACGGAATGCTCGCGGACATCGAGCGTGAGGAGAACGTCGCGCGCCAGACCGGCGGGAACTACAACTCGCTCCTGCGCAACCGCGCGCTGGTCGTGTTGGCATTGCTCGACGCAGCGCCAGCGGATCCGCGCCTGCCGCGACTGGCGGACCGCCTGGCACGCGACATCGCCGCCGAGTCCTACTACACGACGCAGGACAGCGCGATGGCGATCGTCGCACTCGGCCAGTATTTCCGGATGCGGAAGTCGACCGCGACGTACAAAGGCACGCTGACGCTCGACGGAAAAATCATCGGCTGCTTCGACGGCAAGACCGCTCGCTTCCCAGGCCTTCCGGAGAAGGGCAAGTTGTCGGTGGCATTCGAGAGCGGATACGTACCCGATGCAGCCTACTACTCCGTTCGCGTGCGTGGCACGCCGTCGTCCTCCGTCGCGTCGGCGAAGGGACTCACGGTGACGCGCACGTTCCTCGATCGCGATGGCAAGGCGCTGGCCGCGAAGGACGTGCCGCAGGGCGACATCGTCGTCATCCGCACGGAGGTCGCGAGCACCAGCGGACCGCTGCAGAACGTGGCCATCGTGAATCCGCTGCCCGGCGGCCTCGAAGTCGAGAATCCGAGACTCTCGACGACGGAGACACTGCCGTGGGTGCAGAGCATCGTCGCGCCGCAGCATGCAGACATCCGCGACGACCGCGTCGTGTTCTTCGTCGACCTGCAGGCGAGCACGAAGCTGACGTTCTACACGGTCGCGCGCGCAATCACGCCCGGCGAGTTCAAGTTGCCGCCGGCGCAGGTGGAGGCGATGTACGCGCCGATGTTCCGTGCGACCGAGATAGCGGGAACGTTCCGCGTGAACGGAGGAAAGGCGAGATGAGACGTCGCGCCTTCGCGGCTGCGCTCGTCGTCGCCGCAACACCTATCCTCCTCGATCGTCTCTTCCCCTTCCCTGTCGAAAAACTGCACCGCGCATCCGCGGTGATCGTCGAAGACCGCACCGGCGAGGCGCTGCGTATCTTTCTGCCGCCCGATGACAAATACCGCTTCCCGGTCTCGCTCGACGAGGTCCCGCCGGAGCTCGTGCGCGCGCTCGTGGCTTCCGAGGATCGGCACTTCTTCCGGCATCCGGGGGTGGATCCGCTGGCGATGATGCGTGCGAGCATTTCCAACCTGCGCGCGCGGCGCGTGGTCTCCGGCGCGTCGACGATCCCGATGCAGATCGCGAGGATGGCCGAGCCGCGGCGCCGGTCGCTCCCGGCCAAAGTCATCGAAACGTTCCGCGCAATGCAACTGACTGCGCGCTACTCGAAGCGCGAGCTGCTCGAGATCTACATCAATCTCGCGCCGTACGGGAGCAACATCGAGGGTGTCGGCGCCGCCTCGTGGTTTCACTTCGGCAAAGAACCACGGCGACTCTCCCTCGGCGAGATCGCGCTGCTGACGGCACTCCCTCGCTCGCCGAACCAATACGATCCCGTCCGTGAGCCGGAGACCGCACGCCGCGCGCGCGACCGCGTGCTGGATCAGTTGCAGCAGCGCGGCGCGTTCACGTTGCGCGAGATCGGCGAGGCGAAGCGCCAGCAGTTGCCGCGCGCGCGACGGCGCGTCCCGTTCGAAGCGCCGCATTGGTGCGAGCTGGCCGTGCGCGAGTCGCCGGGAACGACAAGGCTGGCGACGACGCTCGATCCGGGCGTACAGCGCGTCGCGCAGGAACGCGTCGCAGCACGCGTCGCGGAGTTGCGCAGGCGCGGCATCGAGAATGCCGCGGTAGTCGTGCTCGACAACAGGACGCGCGAGGTGCGCGCACTCGTCGGCTCGGCGAGCTTCTTCGACGACGACGGGCAGAACAACGGAGCGACCGCGCGTCGCTCGCCCGGCTCCGCGCTGAAACCGTTTCTGTACGCGAAGGCCATCGACGACGGAAGCCTCGTTCCCGAGACCTGGCTGCTCGACATCCCCACGGACTTCAACGGTTACGTCGCCGAGAATTACGACGATGCGTATCGCGGCCGCGTCACGACGCGCGACGCGTTGATCCAGTCGCTGAACGCGCCGGCCGTGCGACTGATGTCGGACCTCGGCGTCGATTCCTTCCTCACCACGCTGCGCCGCGGCGGTCTACGCACGCTCGATCGCTCCCCTTCCGACTACGGCCTTCCGCTCATCCTCGGATCGGGCGAAGTGCGCCTCATCGATCTCACGAACCTCTACGCCACGCTCGCGGAAGGCGGGACCCATCGTCCCGTGCGCATGTTCCGCGCGACGAAGGAGTCGGCCGCAGGCGAACGACTCTTCTCCGCGGAAGCGGCGGCGCTCATCACGGAAATCCTCTGCGAGCTGCGGCGGCCGGACATGCCGCAAGGTTGGGAGCTGACCGCCGACACGCCGCGCATCGCGTGGAAGACCGGCACGTCGTACGGCCATCGCGACGCGTGGAGCATCGGCTACTCCGCGAACACGACCATCGGCGTGTGGATCGGCAACTTCGACGGCCACGGCGTGCAAGGCCTCTCCGGATCGGAGCACGCGGCGCCGCTGCTGTTCGATCTGTTCCGCGCCATCGATCGCACGAGTGTCGTGCGACGCACACCTCCGCGCATCGAGAAGATCGACGTCTGCGCCGTCAGCCATCACCTGCCGACGCCCCATTGTCCGGATCGCGTCAGCATCGCGCACATCGCGGGCGTTTCTCGTCTGCCGTCGTGCGCCGAGCATCGCCTGCTCATCGTCGATGCCAGCACGGGCGAGCGCCTGAGTGGTGACTGCGTCGCGTCGAGGCGCAGCATCGCGCGAGTGTTCGCGATCGAGCCCGCGGAGCTCGTCAGTTACCAGCGAGCGACCGGCGACTCCGTAACGGCGCTTCCGCCGTTGAGCCGACTTTGTCGCGACGTCGACGAAGAACAGCGCCCGCGCATCCTCTCGCCCGATCCGGCAACGCCATATCGCATCCGCCGCGACGCGCCGCTGCGCTATCAGGAAATCCGCCTGACCGCGGAGAGCAGCTCCGAGGCGTCGCGCCTCTACTGGTATCGCGACGGCGTGCTCGTCGCTTCACGCGCTCCCGGCCAATCGGTGTTCGTCCTCCCCGAGGTCGGCGTGCACCGGATCGCGGTCGTCGATGACCTGGGTCGCTCGGATTCCGTGACGTACGAGGTGCGGTGATCGCCGTGTTCGCGCACACTTCGACGTCCAGGCCGTTGGCGCTGGGTGGCTTTTCCGACTGACGCGAATACTCAGCTCAAACCAGTTGGATCGAGTGACGCTGGTTCAGCGAGTTCGCTTACACAAAACAGTTGTACCAGTCGGTGAGCGTGTTTGGATCGAGCGTCACTTCGTCTCAGCCGAGATGGAGGTTACAGTCGGGCTGTTCATCGTGAAGTAGCCAATGAGGCAGTAACCGAGGCAGTCAGATCGGTACGCATCGATGGCGCGTGCGCCTTCCTCGGTGATCGCGCTGCCTACGTGGTACTCCCTGCCGTCTGGCGTTCGCTCGGAAAAGCAGCCGCTGGAGCCGCCGCAACCGCTGTGCTCGAGCGGGCCGCGGAACGCTGCCATGGACGAGCTCCGCGACGCGGCCGCGGTATTCGTCGCGTGTCACGAGGCCATCGCACCCACGCGGGCGGAGGCGACGTGAGAATCCGTAACTGGTAGCACGATGCCCAATATTGGACATGGCGACGGATGAGGAGAAGGCCGGCGCAGCGGTGTCCTGAACACGCACCGCACCCCCGAGCTTGTTTGGGTCGAGCGCTGGCCGGACGTTTTTGCTCAAAAGTCATGGGGGGGTCACCCGTCACGGTGTCGCCTGCCGCACATGGGGGCCCGATGCGGCGCGGGACCTGATATGATCTGATACGGGTTGATACGGGTCGAGACGAGAACATGAATCGACGCTTGACACTCAGCGAAGCGGCGCGGCAAGTCGGCATTGCGCCGATCACACTGAAGCGCTGGCTTCTCTCGAGAAAAGTCGCTGAGGTCGCGCGAGATCGCAACGGATGGCGCGTCTTCACTGAAGCAGATATCCGCCGCATTAAGACGTTCGCCAACTCCATCAAGGCGCCGAGAAAAAGATGATTCACGATAGTCAGCTACCTGAGTTAAGCGCATTCCGCGCCGCCGAACAGCGCCTACCGTTCGCGACGAGTGACAGCCTCGCAAATACCGTTGCGCCGCAGGCGAACGAGAGCAGTCCCGTCCACCGGTGGTTTCGATTCAAGGAGAGCTTCTCTGCTACTTTCGTGCGCGCGACACTTCAGGAGATCGCCAAGAGTCGGGGACGCAACCTGCACATGCTCGACCCATTTTGTGGCGTGGGCACCTCTCTTGTTGCCGCACAGCAATGCGCAGCAGAAGGCTTGTCGGTGTCGGTGACCGGCATTGAATATAACCCGTTCATTCACTTCGTGGCAGAAACAAAAGCTAACTGGCGCGCCGTGGACACCTCCGAGCTCCTGAGGATGGGGGGCGAGATATTGCGTCAAAGCGTGCCACACGTTCAACTGCCAAGAACCGACAGCATCACATCCGGTCGATGCATTTCGCGTCACGTCGCTAGGCGACTAATCACACTCCGCGAGTTGATCACCAGAAACGCTACGGATGGCACCAGAAGCGCCGCGTTGCTGGGGCTCGCCTCAGCGATTGAAAGTGTAAGTCGCACAAGAAAAGACGGCCGCGCATTGCGCATTGTAGAACGCCCAAAGATTCGAGTGACAGATGCAGTGTGGGATCGATGGCAAACGATCGCTGACGACGTGGCCTTCTTGCAAGCGACAATACCGACAGCCACCACAGCGCGTGTCGTGCGAGGCGATGGCCGCCGACCGACCACTGCTGGCATTTTGCCCGAGTCTATAGATGTAATCATTACGTCGCCTCCGTATCCCAATAACATTGATTACACGGAGGTCTACAAGCTAGAACTTTGGCTCCTCGGCATGGTCTCCACATCGCAAGAGTTTCTGACGCTTCGGCAGGGAACGTTCCGCAGCCATCCAACAACGCGCGCAACACCGCCGACCAGTGAGTTTTTGCGCGCTGCTAAGTCGGGACAACTGCGCCGCATTCTCTGGCCGCTGATCGAAAGAACGAGCGCGATGGCTTCGCCTTGGCGCGGCCGTTTACTCATCGGGTATTTCGAAGATCTGTACTCCGCTTTGCAGGAGTATTTGACCGTTCTCAAGCGCGGTGGAGTCGCAATTTTCGTGGTCGGAAATTCACTGCACGGCGGACAATCCGATCCGTATCTAATTCCGACAGATCTAGTGCTAGCGGAGCTTGCGCGCCATGTCGGATTCGAGGTCGAATCCCTCGCAGTTGCTCGGGCGTTTCGGCGCCGACTCTCTGGGAATCATTTTCTTCGTGAGTCAGTGGTCACAATCAGAAAAGCAAATGCCTAGAACGTCGCGACACGAGTTGCCCTTTGAGGCGTCAGCGCATCTGCAGACGCTTCTAGGGCGAGAGCTGTTCAGGAGCGATGAGTTCGCGATCGTGGAACTCGTGAAGAACGCGTACGATTCAGGTGCCTCAACAGTCCGCGTGAGCATTCAACCTGCGACTGCCAAACAGCCGGCGGCAATTGTTATCGTAGACGATGGTTCAGGCATGAACCTCACCGACTTCAAGCGACTGTTCATGGTCGCCGGCTACTCCGAGCGGGACAAGCAAACCGGCGGCCCTCGTATACCCACCGGCGAGAAGGGTGTTGGTCGATTCGCGGCCGACCGGCTCGGAACGACTCTCGAGGTGATCACGCGCGTGCAAGGAAAGAGTACGGCGTTGCGCGTTTTGATCGACTGGAAAAAGTTCGCCGATAGAAAAAAGCGGTTCGGCGACGTGACTGCGACAGCGGATACGACGGCTCCTGTTCCTTCGGAACTTGGTGAGCACGGCACGGTGCTTCGAATCGGTGGTGTGAGGAGCAATTGGGATCGCTCTCAAGTTCTCGCCGCTCGACGAGCACTTGAAGAACTTCTCGATCCATACCACCCGCCGAAGCATTTTACGATCGATTTTCTGGTGCGAGGCTCACCAACCTTGTCTGCGGAGATTCACCCACCGGTTGTCGAACTCGCAGATTTGGAATTACGTTTTAGCGTGCAGAAGACGGGCGCGGTGAGGCACAAGTGGTCTGGAGAGTCGATTACGAAAGCCGACGAGGTGAATGCGGCACCGAACGCGGAGTTTCGTCAGCTGGCAGGCTTGAGTGGCCGATTGTCGTATTTCATCAAGCGACCCAGGCGTTCGCAGGTTTCCGGCTTACTTCCTGGTGTTCGCTTGTACCGGGATGGCTTTCGACTCGAACCGTTCGGAAATCAGAAGGCTGACTGGCTCGGGATTGAAGAAAAGCGAGCGAAGCGTGCGGGCCACGCCCACATCGTGCCCTCACGCCTGTTCGGTTTCGTGTCGATTGAACGTCACGCGCATCCGGATCTTCGCGACACGACAAGCCGCGAGGCACTGATCGACACTCCTGCGTCGCGTGCGCTCCTCACGTGCCTTCAAAATGAATTGAACGCACTCGAGGACCGTATTCGAACGGAAATGAGTGAACCACGATGGCGCGAGCGGCAACGCGAGCAGGCACAGGCACTGCAACGCGCCCGTCTACAGGCATTAAGCATCCTCTCGTTCGGGCTCGCGCATGAGTTGAGGCAGCCCTTGCAGGTGATCCGTTCGGAGGCCGGAAATATCAACACGCGGCTGAGCCAACTCGGTATCGTTGACCAAGACATCAACGAAGCACAAAGCGCGATCGAGACCCATCTAACGCGTATCGACGAGAACATCTCGTTTCTGGCAAAGATTTCCACAGGAGATTTGGAGCAGGAAGAGGATGTCAACCTCGCCGATATAGTGGCCCGCCAGTGCAATCTCTTTAGTACACGCTGTGCCGCTGCCGGAATCACACTCGACGTGAAGGTGCCCGCGGTTCAGCAAGCGACAGTGAATCAGCCAACAATCGCTATCGTATTAGGAAATCTCCTGGTGAACGCGATTGAAGCGATGCATGCCATTGATGAACACAAGGTGCGAACGATTACCGTGTCGTTGACAGAGACCACGCAGAACCATGTCATTCGCGTGATCGACACCGGGACGGGGATTCCGCCCGATGTCAGAGACAAACTGCTGAAAGAATTCGCGACCGGAAAAACCGGCGGTCTCGGGATTGGGCTCTACAACTGCAAGCTCATTCTAGAAGCACAGGGCGGTGAGATCGACTTCGTCACAGAGTCCCGTGTCGGTACCCAGTTTATCGTGAGATTGCCAAAGCAGGAGAACACTTGACGGCGCACCGTATCCTTATCGTTGATGACGAGCCTGGCGTCAGGCGCGCGTTCGCGCGCACATTGAAGCTAGCCCATTTCCTTCCGACAGAAGCAGCATCCGCGGACGAGGCGCTTGAGAGGTGCGACGAACACACGTATGACGTTGTGATACTCGATTTCATGATGCCGGACATGAATGGGATCGAGCTTCTAGCCAGAATTCGACGACGGCAGCCATTCATTCGGTCGATTGTGGTCTCAGGCAAACTGGATCGTCGCCGCGACGAGCGGGAAATCGCACGCGAGCTCCGCGAGGCCGTCGAGGCCGACTCGTATCTTCATAAGCCGGTTTCTAACGATGCTTTGGTCGAAGCCGTCAGGGAACTGCTGCCGGCGAATGGCGCCCAGGACTGGAAGGCGCTCGCTGCCCGAGTTGAGACAAGCCGCGCGGGAACGATAAAAGCGGCGAATGAGGCTGCAAAGACACTGAAAAAGCACCGGGAGGATCGGAAGAAGCGTGATGGGTAACCTCCGATTCTTTGACACAGCGGCTCTGCAGCATCGTTATGTCAGCGGACCTGAATCAAGGCGCATCCGGCGACTGATCGGCGACTCTCGTGATGAATGCTACGTCGCAGAATGGACGATCCTGGAGATATCGAGCGCGCTAGCAAAACGCTGTCGCGTCGGTGGCCACAGCGTAGACGTATACGATCAATGGGATCTTCGGTTTTTCAGCGACATTGCGCGTGGAAAGCTTCGAGTGCGGGAAGCATCTCAACGTGACGTACTGAAGGCGCGTCAGCTAATCAGATTCGCAGGCGTATTGCACAAGCGCAACTTGGGCAGTGGCGATGCATTGATTGCGTCAGCGTGTCTGGAGCTCGCGTTGGAACGTCGGGCCGTCGTGACTTTCTACACGTCCGATTGGACTCTTTACTCCACCGTGCGTGACATCGACGCGTTCAGGTCGACGTTGCGAATCGTGTACGTTGGCACTCCGAGGGGCGGCCTACCCGCGGTGAGCGGCCGGAAAAGATCGCGTCGCGCCACTCGACAAACAACGACAAAGTGATCCGTCATTCAACGCTCGTCGAGCGATACAGCTATCTGAGTATCGCTACCTATGTCACGTGGCGCTCACGACCGTCGGTGGCTGGACCTCGTTGGTCAGGATCACTGCCTGCCGCGCTCGAGCAAGACGTAGCAGCGCCTCCGCGAGCCATGGGTTCTCGTCATCCACCACACCATGGCGCTGTAGTGAGGCGACAAAAAACTCAGCCAGATCGACAGCGGGCGGTTGCCCGCGAAGCAGTTCTGACGTCGCCTTGCCGGCGGCGTCGATATCGATCGCTTGAGATAGCATGTCCAAGATCAGTTTCCACTGCCCATTTGCAACCGGCGACATCCGTCTCAGCGCCGTCGCGTCCTCCGCGATGGTCTCAGCCACCAGAAATGCAGCGATACGGTCACTGGCGAAAAACAAGCGACCTTCGCGCTGGATCAGCACGCGAGCGGCGATCAACTGCTCCTGATCCGAAAACTTTCGGTCCGTCACGACGTCGCCTTTGCCGCTGGTTGCGAACACCGCGGCAACTGTCCGGAGATCCTCGAAGTTCGATGGCACTCCGGAGTCGGCCCAGCGCTTCCGAAGCGGATCGACGACGGCGCGGTACAACTCGTAGTCGGTGTCAGGTACGTCGCGGCCCTCTTCGATCAGCCGCGCAACCACGAGAAGGTTCGCAGGGTTGCGCAACAGCGCGCCTGTACCGGTAGTGAGCGTCTCGAATTGCTTGGCGACGGCCGGCGCTTTCTCTCGTAGGATCTCGACCATCTTCTCGACAGTAAGCTCTGGAACCTGGACGACCGAGAACTGTTCACGCTCTCTCGGGAGAGTCTGGGACGTAAAGATGAAGCGATGGGTACCGGCATAAGCCTTGGCGAAGCCAAGCCACCGCGTCTGCACGGTCGCGCTGACCTCGTTGAGACCGTCCACGAGGAACAGCACACGGCCTTGCCGGAGGATCTCTCCTGCAAGTTCGACGTCGTCGAACTGACCGCGCGCCCTGAGTGCTTCGAGAAAGACCTTCTCCGGCTCCATGTCCCCGTAATCCCGAAGCAACACGAGAACCGGAAGATCGCGGGCCGTCGCCGTGGGATTGTCACGACCGGCAATGCGATGGCAGGCGTAATAAATCCAGGCCGTCTTGCCGATACCGCTCGGCCCATATAACCAGACTGGGCGAGTGTTCGAGGCAAGCGTCTCGACGATCCTTACGACATCAATCGCGGGATCGGGAACAACGTACGACTGCGCCAGCGGCTCCACGTGCTGCTTGAGAGACCGACGGTACCGCTTGAGCAGATGCCGGCGCAGCGGCGGACACAGCGTCAGCATCAGCGGCACGGCAAGCAGCGTACCCCACCTGCGCAGGTACGGGTTCATAATGAAGTCGTTGGCAAAGCGGATATACGGTGCAGCTAAGACGACTAGGAGCATGACCACAGCAATCAACACGTACCACGCGCTTGTGCCCACAACCAACGACGAAACAATAAGCAATCGTTGCGTGACGCGGCGTTGGTTGCCGTATGCGTCGTACAGTGCGAAGTCGATGTCAGCCTTGCGCCAGAGCCGCGCGATCAATGGAATCGGAATCGTCACCGTGTCAGTGACCGGAATGGGTGGTCCTTCGGTTCCAGAGCCGTCTTTCACTCGCACCCAAAAGTGATCGTTGGGCAACGAACCTAACGGCACTTCGCGCAGGCCCTCGGTTGGCGGACGCACATATGCGGCACCGATGCCGACCACCCCGTCCGTAACAACCTTACGCGTTGTGAACAGAGACAGCACGAAGAGGGCACCCCGCTCAACGGAGGATTCATGACCCTCGATGGAGAACGTAAGATCTGAATTCGGCTCCCATTGCATGACCTCGACGCCGCCGCCGAAATAAGTCTGCCCACGTATCGAGGCCAATTCCTGTACGCCGCGCGCGGCGATGGGAGACCAAGGCACTTGTGTCACGATCCCAGCCGGGAGATCGACCGCGTACAGTCGCGTCAGATCGTGCGTCTGGATCCATCGCAGCTCGTCGCGCCCCGAGGGAAACACCGGATGACTGCGCGCCGGGATATCGAAGTGATAGCGGCTCTGGGTCCCGTCATTCGACCGAATGGCGACTGCCTCATTAAACGCGTTGCACTCCCATACCCACGTAGCGCTGACGGCTGGACGAACAGATGGAGACATGATGCAATTACGCGGAAACGAGATCGGGACGATGGTACTGGTCGTCTCGTCGAACAATCCGACTTCGCTCTCAGACACGACCAATACCCTGGCGCCAACCAAATCTATGGCCACATAGTCTCGATGCTGGGGTAGCGGTGGAAGAACGTACGATGCAACAGTCCGTAACGTCTCGGGTTCGAACTTCCTAAGCTCAGACCTAGGCTCGCGATCGTCGCCGAAGAAGTTGACAAGCAGCCACACGTGAGACCCGTCGAAGGCCGCATGTTTAGTCGGCTGATCGTCATCGAACCCGTACGACGCATAAAACTTCATCTCCGTTGCAGCGCAATCCGCGAAGGGTTGTGTGGCACGCTCGAGTACATGGCATAGGGACACCGGTGAGAACGTCATCCCGGTCATCTGCGATCCCGTCGGCAAGTTCTGTTTCACTGCCACCCGACGCTTTCCCACTACGAAGAGCTCGAACACTTGATACGGCGTTGGCGTTAGCGTCTTGCGTTGTTTGTCGAGCACGAAAGCCGCTGTCTCATCACCAGTGAATGAGTGATCATTGTTAATTGACACAAAGACGCAGCATTCGCTCTCATGAGTCTCAATGCGTGCTCCCGTGTCATATGAGACGGTCAGAGGGTGGCTGGCCACCGTTGCTAACGTGTTCGCATCAATGACCAGCAACTCGTTCGTGCGAGGCTTATCAGTAGCCCTCACCGTCCAGAGGAGACCATTCTGATATTTGGTTAGTCGCGCGTTAAAGCCCGGAAGGACCCGATCTATCGTGGCCGATGCGGGTGTCCAACGGTAAAGGCCGTCGATGCGCGCGATCCATAAAACGTTGTGATCGCCATCGGCAATCAGCCGAAGATCTTTGCGTATAGGAGGTGTCGCCAACCGAGGGAGCGGCAGTGGGACGGCCAAGCCCTTTTGCCCTGATACGGTCTTGACCGCAGTCAGGGGCTGGCTCGAGTGGGTCTGCGACCGGCCGATCCTGGCAAACAAAACGATGCTCACCAGCACGCACGGCAGGAGGTAGGACCGCATCGTCAGCATGGTCGAGTGTTACACCTCCGCGGAATGCCGTCAACGGCATGGCGGCTCCGGTGAACACGATCGTGAGTGGTGTTCACCTGGCGTGGGGGAAGCCGCGGGATATGGCCGCGCGGCTCCCTCTTCGTTACGTGCTGAGGCTGTGGAAGACTTCGTTGATGCGAGCGATGGCGATGCGGATATGCGCGCGGACCCTCTTGCTGCCGGCGCGGCGGCGTGCTGCCTGAAGGTCGCGGATCGCCTCCTCGAGTAGCCAAAGGATCTCTTCCATGGTGCGGCTCCTTCATGAGGCGATGCGGATGCCGGCCGCTTCGATCTTGTCGAAGACCCACTGCGGCAGACAGAGATCGGTCTTGTCGGCGCGGCAGTTGGAGTGACAGATGATCGTCGCGACTTGGAAGCAGCGCGGGAAGTCGAGTGTGGTTGACGGGAGTAGAAGACGGGCTCGATCTTGTGGCGGTTACAGATGTCGAGCGTGAGCTCGATCCCGGCATCGACTTGCGCCTCGTCCATCAGCGCGAAGTAGCTGAAGCCGCGCCAGTCGTGGTTGATGAACGGCCCGTTGTAGATGGTGTTCGGCGTGTTCATGCCGAAGGCGTAGAGACGATCGCCGCCAACGAATTTATTGGCGTCGTCGTTTCGGCCGCCGGCGCTCCGCGCGTCACCTCACCGAGGAGAACCAGATGGAGCGGCCGTTCAAAGCCGGCAGAGACCTCCGCACTGGCGCGAAGAAGAAACGCGCCACGTCCGAGTTCAAAGCCAGCAAGGACATCTGACCCGTCCACGTAGTTGACCGGTGGGGGCGCGCGTTCGCGCGCGCTTTACCACTTCGGAGGGAATCCTGAACGTTCAGCAATACCCGCTCAAAAGGGCCAGTACTTCTCGAACCTCACCGCTCGTCGATGATTTGGGGAGCTCGGATTCCGTGACGTACGAGGTGCGGTGATCACGGCTCGGCGAGTCGAAGCAGAGTTCTCGCGTACGACCTGTGCGACGACCTGCTAGGCTCCGCACCGCAATGGAATACGTCGATCCGAATCTCCCCCGTCGCATCGATGGCTGGCACAGTCCGGCCCTCGGCATGGACATGCCGATCGTTTCGTACGGGCACAGCGGACATCCGCTGTTGCTCTTTCCCACGGCGGCCGCCGATTTTCTGGAGAACGAGCGCTTCTTCCTGATCAAGGCCATCGAGCCGGCCATCCTGGAGGGTCGCGTCCGCGTCTTCTCCATCGAGAGCATCAACCGGTACGCGTGGATGGACCGCGAGCTTCCGGTTCCCGAGCAGGCGCGGCGTCAGGCGCTCTACATGCGCTACATCGAGGACGAGCTGGTGCCCTACATCCGCCAGGCGATGAACGATGCCGACGCGCGCATCGCCACCTCGGGCGCGAGCTTCGGAGCGTTCCATGCGGCGAACACGCTCTTCCGCCGCCCCGACCTCTTCGACACCGCGATCGCCATGAGCGGTTTCTACGACCTGGCTGGCGATTACTTCAAGGGTTACAGCGACGAGGCCTGCTACTTCAACAACCCGACCTGGTACGTGCCGTCGCTGGAGGGGCCATACCTCGACATGCTACGGAATCACTGCCGCATCATCCTCTCCACCGGCCAGGGCGCATACGAAGCTCCCGACGCGTCGCGCCGTTTCGCCCGGATCCTCGAGCAAAAGGGCATTCCCCACTGGCTCGACGTCTGGGGCCACGACGTCAATCACGACTGGCCGTGGTGGCGAAAGATGCTTCCGTACTACCTCGAGAAACTCGGCTGGTAGCGCCGCGCGCCATCCGTCACTGCTGCTTCTTCAACTGCTCGATGACGCCGGCGATGCGCGTCTTCTGCAGGTCGACGGTGGTCATGTTCATGGCCTTCGTGTAGTACTCGAGCGCCTTCTTCCGATCGCCCTTCACACCGTAGGCCTCGGCCAGGCTGTCGTAGGCGTTCCACGAACCGGGATGATCCTTGACGTTCTTCTCGAACATCGCGATGGCCTCGTCCACCTTCTGCTGCCCGAGGAGCTGATAGCCGTAGGCGTTGATCTCCGTCTCGTTGGCGATGGACAGCGCTTCCTTCGTGAGCGCGTCGGCCGTGGCCGTGTCCCCCTTCTTCGTCAGGATCAGCGCTTTGGTGCGGAGGTTTGCGAAATTGCGGTTCATGCTGATCGAGCGGTCGGCCCACGCCAGCGCGTTGTCGAGCTCGATGCCGTTCTGGGCCGCCCAGTTCGCGGCCTGGTTCCACCCCTGCCAACCGAAGCGCGGCAGTCCGCGCAATTGCGCCTTGTAGTTCTCGAGTACCGTGCCGCCGAGATCGATGCGGATGGCGAGCGGGAGCCGGAGCTTCTCCCAGCGCATGGCCAGGACCACCGAATCGGCGGTCGGGTCGTCGAACGAGTAGCCGAGACGCTCCTGATGCGGCGCGGCCTCCGGCTTTGCGGTGACGCGCGCGGCGTCTTCCTTCGGGTCGTAGCTGAAACTGCCCCACGCTCCCGCTTCGCGGCTGAAGATCACCGTCCAGTCACCCGCGGTGGGGATCATGTGCAGCCCATACGTTCCCGCGGCGAGCGCCGTGCCGTTGACGGTGACCGGCGTGGAGAAGGACACGGTCGTGTTCTCGTTCGCGCCGGCACGCCACACCTGTCCGTACGGCACCAACGCACCCCACACCGCGCGGCCGTTCGTGCCCGGACGGTGATACGACACCTGTAGCTCCGTCAGCCCAACCACCTGCGACACCGAGGCCTCGGGACTCACTTGCGGCGTGGTCAGTCCCGGCACCTGCCCAAACGCGCCGGTTGCCAGCAGTACAACCAGAATGGCCACCCACGAACGACGTCGGCTCATTGCTTCACCTCATTTGTTGTGTGCGCCGATTCTATGAGCTGCGGGCAGCGCGAACGTGTCGGACCGGTGAATCCCTCAGGTCAACTTGTTGACCGTGCGAGCCCCGTCGCGGACCCGTTCAGCCGCCGTTCAGCAGGGACGCTCTAGCCTGCGCGCCATGAAAAACAACGCCGTCCTGACCGTGACGTCTCTGCTGTCCACCTTCTTGCTTTCGATTCACGTGACACAAGACATCGTTCGAGGGATCGATCCATGGGGACGCCAAAGCCTCATTGGTGTGCTGATCCTGGTCGTCTTGCTGGTTGGGACGCTCGTGCTGGCCGAACGGCGATCGGGACTCATCATCATGCTTCTTGGAGGACTCATGGCCGCGGCCATGCCCGTCATCCACTCGAAGGTGAATATGACCAAGAGCGGAGCGTTCCTGTTCATCTGGACACTCTTCGCACTCGGCGCGACCGGGACGCTGACGGTCATCCTCGCGGTGCTCGGTCTGCGGAGCCACGGGCGCTGACGCAGGGAGCGACCGGGGGGCCTCCGGCGGGCCGCCACGGGCGGCAGCGCTGGTTGGCCCAGCCTGGTCGCACGCCTGTCGCCCGAAGCGCCCGTCTCGCAACCGCACGTGTTTCCATCAGCGCTGCCGGCCGTGCCGGCCCGCCGGAGGCCTCCCGGTCGTCTCCCATTCGTTAGCATGCATGGGCGCCAATGAGAATTCTGATCGTCGAAGATGAGTCGCTGCTGGCCGAGCGGATCGCCACGTCGTTGGGAGAGCGCGGGTATGCCGTCGACGTCGCGACAGACGGAGAGCGCGGCGACTTTCTCGTCAGCACCGAGCCATACGACGCGGTGATTCTCGACCTCGGGTTGCCGCGCATCGACGGCCTGACGCTGCTCGAGCGCTGGCGCGCCGGCGGCATCGCGGTGCCGGTGTTGATCCTCACCGCGCGCGGAAGCTGGAGCGAGAAAGTCCGTGGCATCGACGGCGGCGCGGACGACTACGTCACCAAGCCGTTCCAGATGGAGGAATTGCTTGCGCGATTGCGCGCGCTCATCCGGCGATCGAGCGGACAGCTCACGCCCGAGCTGCGGCACGGCGCATTAGTGCTCGACCCGAGAACGTCGCAGGTCACACTCGACGGACAGCCGGTGAAGCTGACCAGCCACGAGCTTCGCGTGCTGTCGTACCTCATGCACCATCGCGGCCGCGTCGTTTCGCAGTCGGAGCTGACGGAGCACATCTACGCGCAGACGTTCGACCGCGACTCCAACACCGTCGAAGTGTTCATCGCGCGTCTCCGGCGGAAGCTCGGTGCCTCGACGATCGAGACCGTACGCGGACTCGGCTATCGCATCGGGACGGAGCCGTGAAGGGCTCTCTCCGCACTCGCCTGATCGTCGGAGCCGTCGTCTGGATGGCCGCAGTGCTCGTCGCGGTCATTGCTGTGGTAGTCAGGTTGACCCGGAACCATCCCGAGCTGGCGATGCGCCACGCGACGCACATCGCGATGGGACTCATCGCCGGAGCGTTCCTCGTCGGAGGTTTGTTCCTCGTACGAAAAGCGCTCGCGCCGTTCAGGACTCTTCGCACGGGTCTGTCTTCGGTGCGCGAGGGACGCAGTCAGAGAATCGAAGGCGATTACCCGAGCGAGGTAAAGCCGCTCGTCGATGATCTGAATGCGCTCCTCGAGGATCGCGAGCAAGCGGTCGCTCGCGCTCTCACCACGGCAGGAGATCTCGCGCACGGATTGAAAACGCCTCTCGCGGTGCTGGCGCAGGCCGAGCTGGCCGCGACGCTCCATCAGCAGGTCGAGCGGATGCAGCGGCAGATCGACTATCACCTGGCCCGGGCGCGTGCGACCGCATCGTCGCGCGCAGCGCCGGGACTCCGATGCGCGGTCCTTCCGTCCGTCGAAGGTCTCGTGCGTACGATGCGGCGTCTCCACGCGGGCCGCGAGCTCACGATCGACGTCGATGTCTCGTCCGCGCACGAGATTCGGGGTCGTAGAGAAGACCTCGACGAGATGCTGGGGAATCTCATCGACAACGCGTGCAAGTGGGCGCGCTCTCGAGTCGCCATCGCGTCATCCATTTCGTCAACCGGCGATCACGACCTGCTCGTCATCTCGGTGGATGACGATGGGCCGGGCCTCGATCCGTCCATGCGCGCTCAGGTGCTGCAGCGAGGAGTGCGGGCCGACCAACAGGTACGAGGATCAGGCCTCGGTCTCGCGATCGTCAGCGAGCTCGCCGAGTTGTACGGTGGTTCTGTCGCGCTGGAGACCTCACCGCTCGGCGGGACGCGCGCCCGGCTCCAGCTTCCCCGGATCTGACAGGCCTTGACTTCCTGCTACGTCGGACGTACTAATACGTACGACGTAGTACGTGAGACGGAGCAAGGCAACGCAGATGAAGAAAGCGGACATCGATCGAGAGCTGGATGAGTTCGGGCGTTTCTCGGAACCGGCGCTGCTGATTCTCATCAGCCTCGCCGACGGTCCGAAGCACGGGTATGCAATGACCGAAGACATCGCCCGCATCGCGGACCTGCGCCTGGGGCCGGGCACGCTTTACGGCGCGATCTCGCGGCTCGAGGCCCGCGGGATGATCGAGGCTGCCCGCGCGGAAGACCGCCGCAATCCCTATCGCATCACGGCCTTCGGAGAGAAGGCGCTGCGGGCACGGCTGGCCAGCATCCAGAACGTCGCGCGCATCGGGCAGCGCCGCCTGGCCAGCGCATGACCTGGCTGCTGGCGCTTTACCCGCCGCGCTGGCGCCGCCGCTACGGCGACGAGCTCCGAGCCTTGATCGGCTCGCAGCCGTTCTCCTTCCACGCGGTCGTCGATCTGATCGCCGGTGCGATCGACGCGTGGCTCGAGCCACAGAGAATCGCCATGCAACCCAACGCAGGACAAGAAGGAGCAACGATGATCGGAACCATGATGAAACTCGGCTGTGCGGGATCGGGTGAGCGGGTCACACGCGAGGATGCGTGGAAGAGCGTCGCGGTCATGCTCGGCGGAACGCTGCTCCTGACCGCGCTCTGGATGGCGATGCGCATTCGCCTCGGCGACCGGACGTACGTCGATGCGTTTTCGGCGATGGCGTTCCTCGTGCCCTATCTGTTCAGCATGCGGTACACGTCGCTGAAGGGACGCTCCCTGCGCACGCAGAGCATCTTCATCGGCGGCATGATTCTCGTGCTGACGCTGATCCTCGCCACCGCGGGCTGGATTGCCTCGAAGATCTGAAGCCTGGCGCATGAAGGAGGCGGAACGATGATTCGCACGCACGGCCTCACTCACATCAGCCTCGCGGTGCGCGACCCGGACGTCTCGCTCGCGTTCTATGAGGCGCTGTTCGGCGTCGAGGAGTATTACCGCGACGACACGAACATCCAGGCCAAGGGCAACGGCACGCACGACATCTTCGCGTTCGAGCTCGATCCCGAGAATGCCGGCCGCGAGGGCGGCATCCGGCACTTCGGCTTCCGGCTCGTCGATCCGAAGGACATCGACGTCGCCGTCGACGCTGCGATCGCCGCGGGAGGCACGCTCAAGGAGCGCGGCGAGTTCGCGCCGGGGTATCCGTATGCGTACGTGTTCGATCCCGACGGCTACGAGATCGAGATCTGGTTTGAATGACTACGGACGCGATCTCGCCTGATGCGCCTCACATCCTGAATCCCCTCCGGCGTTGCGCGGAAACGGAAACGTTGCTACCGTGCATCGCGGGTCCGCCATCCAAATTGATCGAGTGACGACATGCGATTAGTCGCTGCGAACGGAGAACTCTTACCTGACGGCCAGTCGGACGTCGATGCACGGAAGGTCTTCGACTTTCTTCGCAATGCCTCGGGCATGTCCGCGTCGTTTCATGCGCTGAATGGCGTCTCCCTCGTCCTGACGGACGATGCGATCCGTTCACGCTGGCACGCGCAGGCCGCCGAGCATCTCACCGATCTCCAGCGCGAAGGGGTGAAGTGGATCACCGACGTCTGGCCCGACGCCACGATCGTTCCCCAGGCGTTCATCAACGTCTCCAATCGCGCTGATGCGTATGCGCCGCGAATCATGCGCGCACTGAACGACGGCACCACCAACACAGCCGCGAGCCTGCTCGACGAGTTGAGCGGAGACTTCGCCAAAGGTGCCAGCACGGTCGCGAAGTACCGCGGTGGGCTGGAGGCGGTCTTCTGGCACGCGCTGCAACCAATCGGCGCCTTGACGCTCGGTCCGGCGAGCATCATCGCCGTCATGGCGGAGGATGCGAAGAAAGTCGCCGACCTGGTCGTCCAGATCGACGCCGCGCGCAAGCGCATCGAAGAGCGCGCGAAGAAGCTCGCGGACGAGATCGGGTTGCATGCCGTGAAGGTCGCCGCGTTTCTGGTCGCGATCGACCAGCTCAAGGACGACAAACCGGTCAGGGAATGGGCCAAAGCCTTCCTTCTCATGATCGCCGCGGGGACGACGCCGGACCTGCACAAGGAAGAGTTCCTGCGCGACTACGAGGAGATCCTCGACAAGATCAACCAGGTCCAGCGCGTCGGACGCGACCTCTTCGCGCTCGTCAGCCTCGGCAGCGTGATCAAGTCCGTGAGCGACGGGGCCGGTGGCGTCAGCCTGAAGCCGGCCGAGGCACTCCTGACCGGTGCTTCGGCGCGCGTTCACGCGATCTCCGCCCGCCTTCGCAGCGAGCCGGAAGGGATGGGCGCGGCGCGGGAGGCATTCGCCGCCGAGGTCGATCACGCGCATCGCGTCGCGCAGCTCTGCCAGCATTTTCAAGAAGAGGCCGTTGCGGCTCAGAAACCACCCACCTTCGTTTCGTATCAATGACGTAGCTTGGCTCGACAGGAGGCCTCATGTCCGTTTTGGCACTCGCTCCCTCCACACCCGATGCAATCAGTCGCGAAGTCTCGGAGATGCAGGCCAAGCTCACGGCCTACTGGGATGCCGTGAACGTCATCACCTTGCATTCGCACAGCATCACCAAACAAGTGCTGCAGCAGGTGGACCCGACGAATCCCCCGGCGTGGTGGAGCACGCTGTCGACGAACTTCACGGCCTGCCAGTCGCATGCGCAAACCTGGATCGACACGATCTATCCGGAGCTGACGCGAATCCCCCAGGCGATCATCGACTACAACAACTACTTCGTCGCGACCAGCAACCGCATCCTGTCGTTGCTCGAGAGGATGGGAACGAAGCCGCCGACACCGGCGCAGAAGGCACAGTTGATCCTGTTGCTGCGCCTCCTCTCCGAGAAGCTCACCAAGAGCAAGGGGGAGATCGAGGCGGTTCGGGCGCTGATCAAAACCTTTACGCAGAACATGGCCGCCGACCATACGGCACTGACGACGGGCGCGCACTCCGTCACCAAAGCGATCGAGGACAACAACGCGGCCGTCGCGGCCCTGAACGCCGAGATCGCGGCGCTCAAGCTGGAGATCGACCAGCTCAACATTCAATTGATTGCGGCCCTTCACGCTCTCGCGGCATCGGTGTTCATCAGCTACCTGATGATGTCCGTGACTCCGTATCTCGCGATCCCGATCGCCGTCATCGGTGTGAGCGTTTCGATGGGATTCATCATCGATGCTCTGGTCCGCATCAGCAAGAAACAGGACGAGATCATTGCCAAGAGCAAGACGCTGACGAAAACCGAGTCTCAGGGCGTCATCCTCGCCGCCATCGCGGCCACCGTCGACTCGATGAAGAACTCCGTCGACGCGATTACCAAACACATCGACATCGTCTCCTCGGCCTGGGCCACGCTCGACGTCAAGATGAAATCGGTACTCGACGACGTCACTGCCGCGCGCGAAGCGGACATCCGCAAGATCCTGGAGAAGGAAATCGACATCGAGGCCGCGCAGGCAGCATGGGCGCAGCTCAAGGACTTCGCGGAGAAGCTCCAGCAGATCAAGCTGAAAGACTCCGCCGTCATGTCCCCTCTCTATCAAGGCGTCGCATGACGGTGCGCATCGACCGCTCCGCGCTGGCACTCAATGTCAGCGAGGCAACCGGCGCTTATGCGCAGATCCTCGCGTTGATGCGGAAGATCGGCGGATACACGAGCGCGCTCGGATCGCTGAACCTCGATCCCGTGCCCGTGCACGGCACGCGGCTCGATGCGTTTCAGAACTTGCCGGGTTTGCGGCAGGCGCTCCTCACGGCACGCGATCACACGCCGCCGTGGAACGTGATCAGCCAGCAACTGTTCATGCAGCTCATCCAGAGCGGGGTTTACTTCAAGCCGTTGCTGAAAGCCGCTTCCGCCGACATCGAGCAGATCGTCAACGCCGCGTTGGGGGCCGGCCGCGCACTGACGAAGTCCGAGATGGCGTCGATCATCGCGAAGGTTCAGGCACTGGAGACAGTCCTGCAGAGCGACCGCAACACGCTCGCGACGCTGCGTACGTCCACCGTCGACTTCGCGCGCGTGGTTGCCGGAGACTATGCGGCGCTCACCATCGGCGGGCAACGCATCGATGAAGCCATTCCCGCCATCGAAAAAGCGACGATGGATGCGGCGTTGAAGTACCTCGATCCTCTCAGTCAGGGCATCTACAAGATGATCGTCGAAGAGGGGGCCAGGATCCGTGCGAAGCTCGTCGAGACGGCGCATGCGGTCCACGGTCTCGTCGACGCCAACGACGCCTCCCAGAGAGCGCTGCAAAGCATCGGTACGGCGTGGGCGACGGTCGACGGAAAGTTCAAGAGTGTCGTTACGGCGCTCAGCGAAGGCGAACAAGCGACCGACGCGTTCGTCGAGCTCCCGATCGCGCTCGAAGTCGCGGCCGCCAGTTGGGATCAACTCGAGAAGTACCTGATGGCAGAGCTGTCGGCATCGTTTCTCAGCTCGATGTGACGAACGACTACGGACGCGATCTCGCCTACATCCATCACACGGGCTTCAGCGAGTTCGCGGAGTCGGCGGCGCCCGGCGTGCTGGAGATTCTCTGGAAGCACGGCGTGCGCGATGGACTGGTGGTGGAGGTCGGCTGTGGCAGCGGCATCCTCGCGCGCGAGCTCGCGCGCGCAGGCTTCGACGTCTTTGGATTCGATCCCTCGCCCGCAATGATCGCGCTCGCGCGAGAGCACAATGGCGCGCCGGCCGCTGGCCGGCAGGTCCACCGGCGGCTCGCCGGTGCGACACCGCCCAGCGGGCGGTGGACCGGCCGGCCAGCGGCCGGCGCGCCACACTTCGAAGTCGGCGCGTTCGATACGATCGCCATTCCGCCGTGCAACGCGATCGTAGCCATGGGCGAGGTTCTGAATTACGGGACGTTCGAAGGCGTCCGGAAATTCATTGCGAACGCAGCGACGAAGCTGCTCGTCTTCGACATCGCCGAGCGCGGTGCTTATCCGCCGTACGACGAGCGTCGCGTCGAGGGCGAAGACTGGAGCGTCATCGCGATCAAGGAGAGCGACGGCACGCATCTCACGAGACGCATCCTCACCTTCCGCGCAGACGGCGACACGATGCGCCGCTCCGAGGAAGTGCATTCGCTCGAGCTCTATGATCGTGCGGCAATGAAGGCGGTTCTCCGCGAGCATGGGTTCCGCGTGCAGCTGCGGCGCTCGTACGGCACGCGCCGGTTGCCGAAGGGGCACGCGGTGTACGTGTGCGTCAGACCGTGAAGCGCGACCGCAGGTCGGGCGGCATCAACGGACATGCATCCTTCTTCCGTCCGAAGATGCGGTAGCGCACGCGCGCGACGACGTCGTACATCGCGTCGCGCACTTTTTGCGGCAGCACGCCGAACAGCGCGCCGCCGATCCGCCAGAACCCTCCGAGGCGGCTGAGAAGATGGAGCGCCGCATCCGAGCGGACCAGCACTGCCCCACTCGCGGCCTTCACGATCACGCTGTCCGGGAGATTCGTCGCGTCCGGAAACGCGGCCGCGAATGCGTCGCCTCCGAGGGGTGCGTAGCGGAACGACGTCCCGGTCGGGTCTTCCGCGACGAGCCAGCGCATGCCGCTGTGGCAGAGACCACACGTGCCGTCGTAGAAGACGTCGTCCGTCGTCTCCGGCGCGCGTCGCGGCACCCACGCGGGATTGAACAGGAAGAGATGAAGGCAGACCAACAGCGGATTGAAATCAACAGGTGCGACGAGCATCGCCAGCCAGCCGAGGATCACGGCGATCCACGCGGTCGTAAAGAGCGCCGGTGGAAACGACCAGTTGCCACGAGGATCGACGCGGCCGCGCGCGGCGAGCGAGAGGAACGGCGCAGGCGGCAGGAACGCATGGATCAGCAGCGGCGACGACAGCAGCATCACGGGAGTGAGCCAGTACACCCACGCGAGACCGCACCACAACACGATCGCGGCAATGCGGTCGAACCACCCGATCGCGAAGAAAACGGCCGCGATCGCGAAGACGCTCGTGACGTCGAGGCGGCTCAGGAAGAAAACGAACAGACAGAGGCCGACGATCGCGCGGATCATCGAGTACTGGCCACCGGTCCACGCGTTCTTCATGAGGCGGCCCCATTGTAACCAGCGGAACGCTGGCGTCCTCGCCGGCTGGCCCGCAGGCGTCCCGCGCCTGCGTTCTGCGGGCGGCGAGGAAGCGACGAGCTCTGGACGCGGAAGTACATGAAGTCCGTGGAGCCGTTTCCGGGCGCGGTCGACGCGATGCGCACGCGTCACGCGCGCAGCATCCGCCTGGCGCTCGCGTCGTCTTCGAATCCCGATGAGGTCGAGTACTATGTCCAGCTTCTCGGCGTCGGAGAGATCCTGGAAGGGACGACGTCGAAGGAAGACGCGGAGTTCTCGAAACCGTCTCCGGAAATCTTTCAGGCAGCACTGGACCGCACGCAGAGCGATCCGGCGCGGACGTTTGCCGTCGGCGACACGCCGTACGACATCCTTGCCGCGCACCGCATCCCAGTGCCGGTGATCGCGTTGCGCTGCGGCGGATTTCCGGAGGAGCTGCTGACGAAGGCGGAGTACGTGTTCGACGATCTCACCGCGATGACGAGGGAGCTCGATCGAATCGATGAGTATTTCCGAGAGTGACGTCCACCGCCGCGCGATCATCATCGACGGCCACTGCGACACGCCGTACCGCATGCTCCGCCACAACGTGCACCTCGACGAGCACGACACCGAGGCGCAGGCGGATCTGAAGACGCTGCAGGAGAGCGGGATCACGGCGTCGTTCTTCGCCGCGTACGTCCCGCCGTTCTACGCGGACCGCGGGGCGGCGGCGTTCGCACGGCGTCTCATTCACCTCATTCGCGACGAAGTCACGCGCAATCCGGATGCGTTGACGTTCTGCACCGACAGCGCGGGCATCCGCGCGGCGAAACGCGACGGGAAGCTGGCGCTGATGATCGGCGTCGAGGGCGGCCACGCGATCGAGGACTCGCTGGACACACTCCGCGAGCTGTACGACCTCGGCGCGCGCTACATGACTCTCACGCACGTGAACACCAACAACTGGTGCGACTCGTCGGGCGATGCGCCGCGCCACGGCGGACTGACGGACTTCGGCCGCGACGTGGTGCGCACGATGAACGACCTCGGCATGATCGTCGACGTCTCGCACATTTCCGACGACGCTTTCCGCGCGGTGATCGAGACGACGCGCGTGCCGGTGGTCGCGACGCATTCGTCGTGCCGCGCGATCTGTCGTCATCCGCGCAATCTGACCGACGACATGCTCCGCGAGCTCGCGCGCAACGGCGGTGTGTGCATGATCAACTTCTTCTCCGCGTTCATCAGCGACAGCGTGGCGCAGGTGATCATGAAAGCGCAGCGCCGCCCGAAGAAAGAGCTCGAGGGCCTCGGCGGGACGGAGGAGATGCCCGACGACCGAACGGACTGGAGCAGCTACGTCGAATGGTTCCAGACCCTCGGCTGCCCCGCCGCGTCGCTGGACGAAGTCGCGGACCACATCTTCCACGCCGCGGACATCGCGGGGATCGATCACGTCGGAATCGGAAGTGATTTCGACGGGGTGCCGTCGCTGCCGGAAGGGTTGCAGACCGCCGCCGGGCTACCGCTGCTCACCGCGCGTTTGCTGGAGCGCGGGATGAGCGAGGGGGACGTGCTCAAGGTTTTGGGGGGAAACTTCATGCGCGTGTTCGAGGTGATCGAGAAGAAGTAGGAACGCCAGCGCTCCCTTACAATGTCTCCCCATGCCGACTGAAGTCGAAACCTTGCGCGATCTGGCTCGCGCCTACTGGGCCGGAAAAGAGCTCCGTTGCCCGAAGCATCCAGCGTCCAGACTCACCGGTACGTTCGTGCAGACGACGTACGCCGATCACATCGCCCTCGTCTGCGCGTCGGGGAGAGAGACCATCTCCATCCCTCAGCGTCCGAAGCAGATCGAGTTTCAGGACCAGCAGGTCGAGGGGTTCGTCGAGAACCTGCAGCGCCGCGACGCCATCCTCTGCTACCGCTGCCAGTCGAAGATCGAGGTCGACGCCGAGGAAAATCGCGAAACGGGGATCACCGACTACACCTTCACGTGCATCCGCTGCTTCTCCTGGGGCCGCTGGGTCGGGAAGCCGGAGCTGGCTAAGATCGGAAAAGATTGATGGCCAGGGTAGGGAATTACCTCTCTCCGTCACTCCTTTTCTGAGGACCCTCGCAAGGAGCGCCCCGTGCCCGTTTACAACCCCATGGAAGTCCCGATCGAGATCATCGAACTGACGCCGCGCTGGCTGGCCGGCGGTCTGGCGGCGAGCTTCGCCCGCGTGCAGATCCTCGTGTCCTTCTACGATGGCGATCCGCAGCTCTGGCAGGAAGCCATCGAGCGCGGCGAGACCCCGGGCGATGAAGCGGACCTGAGCTTCCTCGATACGATGACTCGGCGCATTGCGGACGACCCGAACCTCATCGACGACCTGCGCCGCATCATCGGCGAATTCGCGCGGCGCGTAGGCAACCTATAAGATCAGGGCGCAGGCGCTCTGATATGCCTCACATCGTCATCATCGGCGGCGGGTTCGCCGGTCTCTACACCGCACGCGGTCTGAAGGGCGTCGACGCGGACGTCACCGTCGTCGACCAGCACAACTATCACCTCTTCCAGCCGCTGCTCTATCAGGTCGCGACCGCGGCGCTGAATCCGAGCGACATCGCCGCGCCGATCCGCGGCATTCTTCGGAGACAGAAGAACGTTCGCGTGATCCTCGGCGAGGCTACGTCGATCGACGTGAACGCGAAGCGCGTGCAGCTCGCCGACGGCACTGCGCTCGCGTACGACCATGTCGTCATCGCCACCGGCGCAACACACTCGTACTTCGGCCACGCTGATTGGGAGCGCGTCGCACCCGGTTTGAAGACGATCGACGACGCGCTCGAAATCCGGCGCCGCGTGCTGATCGCATTCGAGGCCGCGGAGCGGGAGAGCGATCCAGTGACTCAGCGCGCGTGGCTCACGTTCGTGGTCATTGGCGCGGGACCGACGGGCGTGGAGCTCGCGGGCGCGCTGTCGGAGATCGCGCGGAAGACGCTCGTCCGCGACTTCCGCAACTTCAACCCGGAAAGCGCGCGCGTGGTCCTGCTCGAAGGCAAGGAGCGCGTGCTCCCGCTCTATCCGCCGGACCTGTCGGAAAAGGCGCGGGAGCAGCTCACGAAGCTCGGCGTGGAAGTGATCACGAACGCGGTCGTGACCGACGTCGACGAGACCGAGGTGCGGATGGGCGAGCGCGGGATCTTCACGCGGACAATCCTCTGGGGCGCCGGCGTGCAGGCCTCCCCTCTCGCACAGTCCCTCGGCGTACCACTCGATCGCGCAGGCCGCGTGCTCGTCGAGCCCGACCTCACGATTCCGGGGCACAAGGACGTCTTCGTCCTCGGCGATCTCGCGGCGGTGGAACAGCACGACGGCTCGTTCGTCCCAGGAGTCGCGCCGGCCGCGATTCAGGAAGGGCAACACACGGCGATGAACCTCGAGCGCGCGGTCGAGGGTCAGCCGTTGCGCGCGTTCAAGTACAACGACAAGGGCTCGCTCGCGACGATCGGCCGCGCCGCCGCGGTTGCGGATCTGGGGCGGCTCCACTTCGGCGGTTTCTTCGCGTGGATGGCCTGGCTGCTCATCCACATCTTCTTCCTGATCGGATTCCGCAACCGCTTCCTGGTGATCACGCAGTGGGCGTGGGCGTACTTCACGTATCAGCGCGGCGCGCGGTTGATTACGAGAGTCAGGGCGCAGGGCGCAGGGGACAGGGCGCAGGAGCGTCGCTGACCGTCACTCCTGCGCTCTGCGCCCTGCCCTCTGCGCTCTGATCACCGCAGCGTGCGGACCGGCGTCTCGCCCATCGGCATGCCCGCGATCACGCCGTCGAGACGGCGGCGCGTGGCCGGGACCTTCTTCATGTACCTCTCGGTCTCCGGCAGCGAGCGAATGAGGCCGACCAGCATGCGCTTCACGTTGTGCGAGCCGCCGTTGTAGAGCGCGGCGGTCATCCGCTCGACGTCCTTCTTCGACTTCGCGAGCTTGCGCGCCTCGACGGACTTGCGGTCGAGGTGACACACGAGGAAGCGGGACATGCTCTTCGCGGAGAAGCGGTCGTCGAGGTGCTCGCCGAGGTATTCGCTGGCCTCGTAGGCCATCGCCTTCTTTACGAACTTGTCGTCCATGCCGAAGTGCTTCTCCAGCATGCGATCGCGCTCCTCGATGAGCTCTTTCTGATACTTCACCCATGACGCGAGCTGCGTCTGTTTGAGCGCGCGGTACTCCGTGCGAACTCCGTTGCGGAAGGTGCGCAACTGCGAGCGCGAGCCTTTGTCGAGCAGCTTGCCGAGGCGGCTGAGCACGTCCTTGTTGTGCGCGTCCATCGACTTGATCTTCGTGTAGTACTTCTTCGACGCGTACGGCGAGAGCAGATCCAACTCGTCGATGCCTTCGCGGCGGAGATCTTTCGCGGCGGCGAGAAGGCGCTTCGCCTTCTTCCGCACCGTGGGCGTGTCTTTGTCGACGACCAGCGAGGCGATCGTGTCGGCATCGCCGAGGGGCTTCTTCATGATGTACGCGCGCGAGCCGATCAGATAGTCCGACGTGACGAACAGCTTGCCGTCGAAGCCTTCCTCGCGATACGCGACCGGCGTCGCCTGCGCGAGTCCCACCGCGCCGGCCTCGGAGACGTCGAGGATCATCCCGTTCGTCTCGGCGTGTGCAATCGCGAGAAGCAACGTCACGGATGGCGCGCTCGGAGTCGACCGCGCGGCATCGTCGATCGCAACGACCAGTTCCTCGGGGTCGCGCGTCCACATGTCGGCCATTTCGCGCGCGAGCGCTTTGATGCGGAGCTCCGTCTGCTCGTTCGAGACCTGGACGAGCGTCGGGACTTCACTGGAAGGTTCCGCGGGAGGCGGATCGGGAATGAACACCGGCGTGGGCGCCGGACGGTGCGGCGGAGCGAGCATGCGCACCTGGGCGATTTCTTCGCCGTCGAACAACGGCAGACGCGCCCCGGCGAAAATCACGATTCCCAGCCCTGTGCCGAGGGCCACCCACCGCCACCATAGTTTGTCCCGCATGTCTTGGACCTCGCGAACTTCCAATAAGAGATTAACACGGAGATTTCCGATTAAAGTACACGCCGATGCGTCGACTCATCTTCGTGACAATTGCTCTTGTTCTCGTTTTCGGCATGGCCTGCTCGCGCGAAACGCCTGCGCCACTGCCTTCCACTTCGACCACGACCACCACTACGACCGCGGCGCCTCCGCCGGCGACGACGACGAGCGTGCCCGTGCTGCAGAAGGGAACGTACGACGAGGCGTTGCTGTGGTTCCGTTCCGTGAAGACGTTCCACTTCGTCCTCGAGGACGGCGGCGTGCACGCAGAAGGCGACGTCACGCGCTCGACGCCCGGCGCGGAGAAGGTGCAGTTCCGCGCGAACGGCAAGGAGTGGCTCGCCGAGGCGACCGCAAAGGGCGTGACGTGGAAACGGCGGGAAGGCAGCGCGTGGAGGAACGCCGAAACGCCGGAGTTCGGCCCGCGCCTCTACCAACGCGTGACCCTTCCCTTCGATCCACAAAAGAAAGAGGGCGTGCCGCTTCTCGCCTCGGAAGAGGGAGAGACGAACCTCTATCGTTTCACCAACGCGAACACCGGCGATGTGCACGAGATGTGGGTGAAGAAGCGCGACGGCGCGGTGGAGCGGATCAAGATCGGAGAGAAGGTCGATCTGAAGATCACGGTGCAGTAATGGCCGCGAAAGCCCCGCCGCCCGGCGATCGTCCGCTGAAGACTCTCGAGCGCGTCGTGTCGAAAGCGGGCCTCGGCTCGCGCACGGAGGCGCGGAAGTGGATCGGCGCGGGACGGGTGAAGGTGAACGGTCGCGTGGAGGGCAATCCGAATCGCTGGATCGATCTCGAGCGCGACAAAGTGCTGTTCGACGATCAGCCGATCGAGAAGGCCGCGCCGGTGTATCTGCTGCTGCACAAGCCGGCCGGGTATCTGACGACGTACCGCGATCCGGAGGGGCGGAAGACGATCTACGACCTCCTTCCCGATCGCGATCGTTACCTCTTTCCGGTCGGACGGCTGGATCTCGACACGAGCGGCCTGCTGATCCTGACGAACGACACCGCGTTCGCGGAGCGGCTCACGAATCCGGAGTATCACGTGCCGAAGACGTACGTGGTGAAGGCGTCGAAGCATTTATCGGAAGAACAGCTCGAGCGATTGCGCACCGGCATCGAACTGCGCGACGGTGCGACTCGTCCCGCGACGGTGAAGCGCCTGCGCGAGCCCGGAGGGAAGACGGTGTTCGAGATCACGATCACCGAAGGACGCAATCGGCAGGTGCGGCGGATGGTGGAGGCGCTGGACGCGAAGGTGGTGAGTCTCACGCGCACCGCGATCGGAAGGATCGCGCTCGGCGAGATGGAAGAAGGCACGACGCGCGAGCTGACGCGAGAAGAAGTGGCGGTGCTACTCTCCGCGAAATGAAGCCGCTTTTCGCTCTCGCGCTCGTCCTGCTCGTCGCGTGTGGTGGTTCCGAGGCGCCGATCGCAGAGCAATCGAAACCCACTCCGCCACCGTTGCCGTCGGCACAGCAGGCGCGCGAGATGATCGCGAATTCCGCGGAATTCGGCGAGTACGAGTTCACGAACGCGGGATTCACGACGCCGGTCTCCCGGCGCGACGATGAGCGAGCCGGTGCGGCAATCGGTGAAGGAGCTCGCCGCCGCGGGCTGGCTCGAGCTCGAGAAGACGGGCGACGTCGCGCTCACGGACAAATCGCGCAGCGACAAGCGCTTCCTCCTCCGCCCGAACGGCCTCCTCGACATCGTGCCACTGGCGAAGAAGGAGATGGGCGACGTGACGTCCGTCCGCGCGAACGACGACGGCACCACACGCGTGGATTTCACATGGCGCTGGATCGCGAACGAGGTGGGATCGTCGTTCAAGACGGGACTCGTCGCGGACCGCTTCGCCGCGCCGCAGGATGGAACGGCAACGCTGATCTGGGACGGGACGACGTGGAGTGTGCTGAAGATCGAGTGAACGTGGACTACATCTCGTCCACGACCGGCCAGGTCGCGTCACGCCACTGATCGGCCATCAGCAATCCCGCCGTCGCGAGGTAGATCTTCACGTCGGCCGGGTCGTACGAAAGCTCCTTCGCGGCGGCGCGGACGTCATCGACTGACGGGACTTTGTAGTCGTCGGACTCGATCGAGCCGTTCTCGTGGGGAACGTTCCAGCGGTCGAGGAAGGCGGCCATCATCTCGTTCTTCTGCGAGGTGTGGTACTGCATCAGCGCCATCTCGAGGTACTGATCGAGCTCGGGGAAGCCGATCCGCGACGCGAGCAGGTCCGCCTTCTTCTCCGCCGGCATCTTGCGAATGCTCTCTTCGCGGAAGTGCAACATCTTCGCGAGGTGCATCTGCACGATCATCCGATGCTGCGCGTCCGCGTGTTTCCAGAAGGCGGTGAGAATCGCGCGGCGGCGATCGGTGTCGGCGAGGTCTTTCAGAATCCGGCGGGCAGTCCACATGACGCGCGGCGTTGTAGCACATTTACGCAGCTACGCGAGCCAGCGCGCGATCTGCGTCAGCAGTACCGTTCCGTCGATCGGTTTCGTCACGAGCGGTTCGGGGCCCGTGTCCATCGCGCGGCTTTCGGTGTCGCTGGTCATGATGATCACCGGGAGGGCCGCGAAACGCTCCGTCCGCCGGATCAACCGCACGAGATCGGGGCCGCTGACGTCGTCGCTGAGCTGGACGTCCATCAGCACGAGGTGGGGATCGAATGCGAGCAGCATCCTTTCGAACAGCGCCGGCTCTCGGCAGATGGCGACCTCGTATCCGGCCACCGTGAGCATGCCCTGGAGGAAGACCGTCGTCGTCGCGTCGTCCTCGACCACGAGAATGCGATGCGCCTGCACCGCGGTCGATTGTGGGACGGCCGGCTCGAGTCCGCCGCTCCAGAGTTCCGACGCGATCTCCGCCACGAGCTCCTTCCATCGCGCGATCGACGCCGCGTCGGGCGCCGCGCCCCGTTTGACGAAAGGCACGATCGTCGCCTCCCCTTCGTCCCCGAGCTGCGACACGCGAGGGAAGCCGTACGTACCGCCCATGCCGGCCAGTCCGTGGAAGTGTTTAGCGAGTTTCTGCAGCGACACCGCATCCGAGCGATCCCGCTCGAGCGCGGCGAGCAGCGACGCCATTTCGTCGAGGCGAATCCGCGAGGTCTCGCGGAATCTCCCGCGAAGATCGCCGAAGAGCGTGTCGGTCACGCCGTCAGGATAGTGCGGATATCGCTCGCCAGCGTCATCGGATCGAACGGCTTGCGCAACACGCCGTCCGCGCCGAGGTCCTCGAGACGACGTCCGTCCGGCGCGATCGCCTTCGACGTCAGGAACACCACCGGGATCTCGCTCGTGTCCGCCGACGCGCGCAACGCGCTGAACGTCGCGGCGCCGTCCATGCCGGGCATCATCATGTCGAGCAGGATGAAGTCAGGGCGATCGCGGCGAGCGCGGTCCACACCTTCCTCGCCGGTCGAGGCCTCGATGACGGTCATCCCGCCGACGGTCTCCAGGCTCAGTTGCACGAACTGGCGAACTTCCTCTTCGTCATCGATGACCAGCGCTTTCATTCGTTCGTGCCAGCGTAGCGGAGGGAGATTACTCCGAGATTACGGGACCACTCGATATCCGAATCCGCGCACTGTCAGCAAAATCTCAGGGGCGTCGGGATCGCGCTCGATCTTCTGGCGAATGCGGCGGATGTACACGGCGACGTTCTTGTCCGACCCCAGCTCGTCCTCGGCCCAGAGGTGCTCGACGAGGAAGTCGCGGCTGACGGCCTTCCCGGCGCGCGTGGCGAGAAGGTGCACGAGCTGAAACTCCTTCTGCGTGAGTCCCGCGCGATGGTCGTCGATCAGCGCGTCCTGCAGCGCCGGATCGACGGTCAGGCGTCCCGCGCGAATCACGTTGCTTGCGTCGCTCGCGCTGAATTGCTGCGAGCGACGCAACTGCGCGCGCACGCGCGCGATCATCTCCGCCGGCTCGAAGGGTTTGACGATGTAGTCGTCCGCGCCGGTCTCGAGTCCGGCCACGCGGTCTTCGATCTGCCGGCGCGTGCTGAGGATGATGATCGGCATGCGATGCCGCTCGCGGATGCGTCCGCAGACCTCGATGCCGTCGCCGTCGGGGAGGATCAGATCGAGGAGGATGAGATCCCACGCGCGGCGGCTCACCTCCCCCATTGCTTCCGCGATCGTGCCGACGGGGGTCACAGCGAATCCCTCGCGCTCGAGGAGTTGCTGCAACGTCCGGCGCATCAGCAGATCGTCTTCGACGACGAGAATCGCCGGGGCCATGTCGGGAATTGTAATCGCGTGCGCCCTTACAATCCCTCCATGCCTCTCGAACCCGGAATGCGCATTGGTCGCATTCGCGTGGAAGCGTTGCTCGGCAGTGGCGGGATGGGAGAGGTTTATCGCGGCTGGGACGAGAAGCTCGAGCGCGCGGTCGCGTTGAAGGTCGTGCACTCCGACAAGCGTCTGAACGCCGCGATGCGCGCGCGGTTCCTGCGCGAGGCACGCGTGCTGTCGCGACTCGATCATCCGAACATCTGCCGCCTCTACGACGTGTTGGAGCGCGAGGACGGCGATTACCTCGTGCTGGAGCTGGTCGAGGGAACGACGCTGCGCGCGCGGATGGAGAACGGCCTCTCGAAATCCGAGGCTGTCGACGTGGCGTTGCAGGTCGCGCGGGTGCTGGCCGCGACGCATGCGCGCGGCATCGTCCATCGCGACCTCAAACCCGACAACGTCATGATCACCGCCGAGGGCGTCGTCAAAGTGCTGGACTTCGGACTGGCGCGGGCAACCGACGAGATCACCGGCGTGGCGACGCGAGAGTCGACGCGCGCGGCGACGCAGATCGACTTCGACTCCGACGACGCCGAGAAGACCGCCGTTCTCGGCAGTGCGATGACCACGACTGATCCGACGCACACCTCGGCCGGCAGTCTCGTCGGAACGCTGCATTACATGTCGCCGGAGCAGGCGCGCGGTCTGCCGATCTCGGAGGCGAGCGACGTCTATTCTCTCGGCATCCTCCTGTACGAGCTGCTCGCACCCGGACGCCGCGCGTACGCAAACGTCGAGTCGATGAACGATCTCCTGCTGCTCGTGCGACGCGCGGAAATCGCACCGCACGATCTCCGCGATCGAGCGTTGTCAGCTCTGCTGCGGCGGATGCTCGCGCTGCACCCAGCGGATCGTGCGCAGGCAGACGACGTCGTGCGCGAGCTGGAACGGATCCGCGAGCGACCCGCGCGCGTGCGCCGGCGGGTCTTCGCAACCGCGGCGATGATGATCATCGTCGGGCTGATCGTGAGCGCTTTTTTCGTTTCGCGACACCTCGCGCGAACGGAGCGTCTGTACGCGAACGCGCACGGGCGCATCGCCATCCTGCCGTTCCGCAACGAGACCGGCGACGCGTCGTTGCGCTGGATCGAGAGCGGTCTCGCCGAGCTGGTGGTCGAAGGCGCGCGCCGCGCGCGCGGCGCGGACGTCGTGCCGATGGAGACGGTCACGCGAGCGATTCGCCTAATAGCCCCCGGCTTCAGCCGGGGGTCATTGACGACGACGCAGCGGCACGCGCTCCTCACCTCCCTCGGCGCGGACGCTCTGATCGCACCGGTCGTGACGCGGGACAACGAAGGGAAGTACACGATCCGCTACGCGGCGCTGACGCCGGATCGCGCGGAGACGCCGCGCTCGGCAACGTCGACGGTGCTCGTCGAAGCGGCGCGGCAGATGAGCGTCGACCTCGTGCAGCGCATCGACCCCGCGAGCGCGGCCGCGGTGCGCGCGCGCTACTCGCTCGACAGCGTCGCGAACACGCTCTACGCGATGGGCGCGCAGGAGATGCGCACGCGCGGACCTCGCGTCGCGGCGCACTACTTCACGGTGTGCCTCGACCGTGATCCGGAGTTTCTCGCGGCGAAGATGCAGCTCGCGGATTGTCAGAAGGCGATGGCGGACAACGCCGGTGCGGTGAAGCTGCTCGACGAGACTCTGGCGCAAGCCCGCAAGCGCAACGATCGGGAGATGGTTGCGCGAGGCCTCATCACGCGCGCACGCTGGGCGATCGACGACAGCGACTACGCGGTGACGGAGCAGAGCGGCCGCGAGGCGCTGGCCATCGCGCGCGCCCTCGGAGATCAGGATCTGGTCGGACGCGCGCTCGGCGCGATCGGCAACGCGATGTGGCGAACGGGACGTCTCGACGAGGCGCGTGCGCACTACGACGAGGGGCTGAAGATCTTCGTCGCGCTGCGCAATCCGCAGCAGCAGGCCCAGTTCTACAACAACCTCGGCGTGCTCGCGGACTCAGTGCCGGACCCGCGCGCCGCAGCCGAGAATTACGAGAAGGCCGCGGCGGTCGCGGATCGGATCAACGATCGCTACATCGCCGCAACGGTGCTCGGCAATCTCGCGGGCGTCTACGCGCAGAAGGGCGATCTCTCGCGCGCCGAACGAACGATGCGGCGGCAGGTCGCACTGACGCGCGAGATCGGCGACACCGCAAGCGAGGTGTACGGCCTCGGCAACCTCGGACTGTATCTGTGGGCGCAGGGTAAGGAAGCGGAGGCGGTGCAGGCGACGCGCGACGGCGCGGCACTCGCCGCGAAGCTCGGCAATCGCCGCGTCGAGACAGTGCTGCTGTCCAACCTCGCGGTCGCGGAGACGAAGCTCGGCAATCTCGCGGCCGCGCGCGCGCATAGTGCCGCGGCGCTGCAGAAAGGCGCGGGACTGAATGATCCCGAGGTCGAGCGCGACGTGCAACTCGGACTGGCGTACACGCAGATCCGCGACGGGCGGTTATCCGAGGCCGCGCGGTCGATCCAGCGCGCGGAAACGTGGAAGGTCAACGCGCGATGCCTCCTGATGCGCGCGCGCCTCGCGTACGCGCACGGCGAATATGCCCGCGCGTTCGAGCTCATTCGCAAGTCGAAGGAGACGGAAGAGGTGTGGCTCGTTCAGAACGAGCAGATGTATCGGGCGTTCGAGGAAAGCGCGCGCACCGGACGGCCGGCGACGGTGAAGTTCGAGGGACAGTTGGCGGTTGGCGGTTGACGGTTGGCGGGAGGCCACCGCCCGCCCGCGTCGGTGGGCGGCGGGTCTCCCGCCAACCGCCAACCGCCAACTGCCAACTATTTTTCATATACGACTTGACAGATGTGATGCCCGGCCCTATCTTGCTCTCACATTCGCTGACGCGAATATGAGGAGGCAACGATGACTCAGATCCTGAAGGCCCATGTTTCGATCAATGTCCGTAACGTCCAGACCAGCATCGACTTCTACCGGAAGATGCTCGGCATCGAGCCGTCGAAGGTCCGTACCGGATATGCGAAGTTCGACGTGCAGAATCCGCCGCTGAACCTCGCGCTGAACGAAGTCCCGACGCTCGCCGATGCGGGCGCTCTCTCTCACCTCGGACTCCAGGTCGCGTCGACGGACGACGTCCTGGCAACGCGGCTGCGCTGGACGTCCGCCGGTCTCGTCCCGCGCGACGAGATGCAGACCGAGTGCTGCTACGCGAAGCAGGACAAGACCTGGGTGCACGACCCGGACGGCAATGAGTGGGAAGTGTTCGTCGTGCTCGAGGACAACCTGCCGGAGACCGCGAAAGCGGGGGCGTGTTGCGTGAAGGCGACAGCGTAAGCGGAACGCTGGCGTCCTCGCCGGCTGGCCCGCAGGCGTCCCGCGCCTGCGTTCTGCGGGCGGCGAGGACGCCGCCTGGCCAGCCGGCGGGACGCCGGCGTTCCATCACTTCACTGCTGGCACCGTCGACTGCTTCACCATCGCGTTCAGCGCCGGCAAATCGGTCTCCCACAATGCGCGCAACTTCGCGAGCTGCGCGTCGATCTTCTCCACGAGTTGCACGTACACCGCGCGCTGTTGTGCGGTCGGCGCGAAATCCCCCGTGCCGGCGGAGTCGGCGACTGACGCGAGCTTGTCGTTGAGGCGGATCGGGAAGTTCAGCGGGTCCTGCGAGCTGCGGTTCTTCGTCTGATACAGCGCTTCCTCGATCGCGGTCATCTTCTTGTCGAGCTCTTTCGCAGCGTCGACGATCGGCTTGCCCGCTTCGTCCTTGCCGATGCGCTCGCGGATGCCCTTGATCTGCGCGCGCACTTCGCGCACGCGCTCGATCTGCTCGTGGATCTCGGACAGCTTGCGATTCGCGGCGAGGAGAAAATCGAACTGCGACTGCAGGTCCGCCTGCGTCGCGGACGTGCGCGGGTCCTGCCTCAGTTTCGCAGGCACGGTCATCGACTCCTCGCCGACCGTCAGACGCACGCTGTACGTTCCGGCCACGGCGCGCGGTCCGTCCGTGCCGCCGCCCCACAAAATGAGTCCCTCGAACTTCTTCGCCTCGGGATAACGCAAGTTCCACGCGTAGCGATTGAAGCCGGGCACGGCGTCGGGGAGCTTGTTCAGCTCCTTCTCTTTCTCCGCCTTCGGATCCTTCTCCTCCGGCTCCACGGTTTTCGCCTCGTCGATCTTCTTCTCGGGTTGCGCGGGTTGAGGATCTTTCTGCTCCGTCGCTTCGACGACCGGCGGGGGCGGCTTCACTTCACCCTGAAGCTCGCGAATGACGTTGCCGTTCGCATCGAGAAACGCGAGCTTCACCTTCGTCTCTGCCTTCGTGTCCGGTGCGAGCCAATAGTTGACGACGAGGCCCTGCGGCGGATTCGTCCCCTGCTTTCGCGGCGTCCGCTCCGGCGTGGATCCGCCCGTGCGCCACGCGACGCGCGGCTCGAACAAGTGCGCGCGTTTCGCGGCGATCTTCGGCGAGAACTGTTGCAGCGGCGTGAGGTCGTCGAGCATCCAGAACGAACGGCCCTGCGTCGCAGCGATCAGATCGTCGTCGCGCACGGCCAGATCGTTGATCGGCACGATCGGCAGATTGAGCTGCAACGTCTCCCAGTTCGCACCGTCGTCGAACGAAACGTACACCCCGCGCTCGGTGCCGGCGTACAGCAATCCCTTGCGCCGTTTATCGGAGCGGACGACGCGCGTGAAGTGATCGTTGGCGATGCCGTTCGTGATCTTCGTCCACGTCGCGCCGTCGTCGGTGGTCTTGTAGAGATATGGACGGAAGTCGTCGGACTTGTACGACGTCCCGGCGACGTACACGGTGTTCTTGTCGAACGGGCTGACTTCGATGCTGTTCCACATGATCCACTGCGGCGCACCTTTCGGCGTCACGTTCCGCCACGCGCCGTTGCGGTTCACGTGCAGCAGACCGTCGTCGGAGCCGGTCCAGATCACGCCGCGCTCGTACGGCGACTCGGTGACCGCGAAGATCGTTCCGTAGTACTCGACGGACGTGTTGTCCTTCGTGATCGGTCCGCCGGACGGACCCATCTTCGTTTTGTCGTTGCGCGTGAGGTCGTCGCTGATGCGCTCCCAGCTCGCTCCGCCGTTCGTCGACTTCCACAGATGCTGCGACGCCGCGAAGAGCGTGTTCGCATCGTGCGGCGAATACAGCAGCGGGAAGTTCCATTGGAAACGCTCCACCGCTCCTTCCGCGCCGTGGCCCATCGGATTGTCGGGCCAGGGATTGACGTCGCGGAACTCGCCGGTGCGGTGGTTGAGCATCGTCAGATAGCCGCCGTAGGATCCTCCGAACACGATGTCCGGATCGTCGGGCTTCGCGACGACGTGGCCGCTCTCGCCGCCCGCCGTTTCCTGCCAGTCCTCCGGGCCGATGCCGCCGCCGCTCGTGGAACGGTGCTTGATGCGCACGGTGCTGTTGTCCTGTTGCGCGCCGAGGATGCGGTAGGGGAAGGAAGTGTCGGTGGTGACGCGGTAGAACTGCGCGGTGGGCTGATTGTCCTGACCGGTCCAGCTCCGGCCGCCGTCGGTCGACACGTTCGCGCCGCCGTCGTTCGACTCGATCATTCGCAGAGGATCGTCGGGCGCGATCCAGAGGTCGTGATTGTCGCCGTGCGGGACGGCGATGGTCGTGAACGACTTCCCGCCGTCTTTCGATTTGTGGAAGCGGACGTTGACGACGTACACCATGTCCTCGTCCTTCGGATCGGCGTAGATGCGCGTGTAGTACCAGGCGCGCTGGCGCAGGTCGCGGCTCTCGTTCACCTTCTCCCAAGTGTCGCCGCCGTCGCGCGAGCGGAACACACCGCCCTGCTCAGCCTCTACGATCGCATAGACGTTCTGCGGATTGGAACGCGAAACGGTCACGCCGATGATGCCGAGGGGCGCTTTCGGTAGACCTTTGTTGGCACTGATGTTCTTCCACGTGTCGCCGCCGTCGGTCGACTTCCACAATGCCGAGCCGTCGCCGCCGCTCTCGAGGCTGTACGGTGTGCGGCGCACGCGCCACGTCGACGCGTACACGATGCGAGGATTCCCGGGGTCGAGGATGAGATCGATTGCGCCGGCGTTCTCGCTCGCGTACAGGATGCGCTCCCACTTCTTCCCGCCGTCTTTCGAGCGATAAACACCGCGCTCCTGATTCGGACCGAAGAGATGTCCGAGAACCGCGGCGTAGACGAGGTCGGGATTCTGCGGGTGGATGCGCACGCGCGGAATGTGGCGCGAGTCGCCGAGGCCGACGTGCTTCCAGGTCTTGCCGGCGTCGGTCGACTTCCACATGCCGTCGCCGTGCGAGACGTTGCCGCGCACGGTCTTCTCACCGGTGCCGACGTAGACGACGTTCGGATCGGATTCCGACACGGCGACCGCGCCGATGGAACCGCCGAAGAAACCATCCGAGACGGCGCTCCAGCTCTCACCGCTGTCGGTCGTCTTCCAGACGCCGCCGCCGACGGAGCCGAAGTAGTAGGTGTTCGGCTGCGACGGAATGCCGGTGACCGCCGCGGAGCGACCGCCGCGGAACGGACCGACCTCGCGCCACTTCAACGCTTTGAAGTGCGCGGGATCGAGCGTCGCGGCCAAGAGAGTGGTGGTGGTGAGGAGGAGCGTGAACGTGAGGAGGGCGAAGGCTCGTCGCGTCATGGCGGGGAATCATATGTGGAGTGCGGCAGCGGTAGCTGCCGCTTTTCATTGCGGCAGCGTCGAGCTGTCGCGGGCGGGGGCGGCAGCTCGACGCTGCCGCGATCGAAAGCGGCGACTCGCCGTCGCCGCACTCCACATGATCAGCGTGACGAGCGACACCGCGCGCCCCACCACGAACGACTGCGGCCAATACACCAACCGCACGTCGTGCTTCCCTTCCCCTACGTGCACGCCGAGGAACGCGACGTTCGCGCGTTGCATCCCGGTGCGTTTGCCGTCGACGTACGCGCGCCAGCCTTTCCACGCGCAGTTCGAGATCACCACCCAGCCGTCGTGCTGCATCTCCGCTTCGAAGGAATAGCCGTTGCGCGTGCGGCGGAAGTTCGTGACCTGCCCCGGGCCGTTCGCGCGCTCGTACGGAACCGCATCCGCCGTAATCCAGGCATGCTCGCGAAAGTCCCGCACCTCGGACATCTGATCGAGCGCGACGTCGCTCTGCATGCCGACGGTCACGTGCTGCGGGACGAACGCGCGGCCGAGCACATTCGCGTTCTCGAGGAGCACCGCCTCCCCTTCGCGCGCGACCTCACGCCATCCCGCCGGCACCGCGGTCGATCTGTACGCAAAGGCAAAGCGAACGTTCAGCATCGACAGGAACGGCTTCGAGAGATCGTCCGTGCTGTTGAAGAAGACCGGTTGGGGCTGGCTCCAGAGCGGATAGGTGCGCGCGTACGGGTGGAAGGTCATGGCCTCGTAGCCGCGGACATCCTCGAGTCCGTAGAGCGCGTTCGTCCCGGGCAGCAACGCCCAATGCACGCCGGCGATGCGGAAGGGTTCGCGCACGTTCTTCATCGGCTCGAAGATCTTCATCGGCGGATACGCCACCTGGCGCGGAAAGGACTTGTGCACGCCGCCGACGGAGAGCACACGCTGCACGAGCAGCAACGCGACAAACGCATGCAGCGCATAGCGCGTGCGCATTGCAACAATGACGGCCGCGAGGCCGAGACCCACGAGCTCCGCGTGCATCGTGAACTTTCCCCAGTCACGCGGGCCAGCTTCGATGACAAATCTGCGCGTGATGTAAAACGTGACGGCAGCGAGGAAGACGAGCACGATCGCGAACGTGATCGTCGCGGCGCGGCGGTGGAGGTGCTCCGCGCCGAGCGCCGCGAGGATCGCAAGCGCGAACGCGGCCGCGAATCCGAGGCGCTCGTTGATCGAGATGTCGAAAAGCGGCAGCGCGTGGACCAGCCTCGCCAGCGGTCCCCAGCCCGCGTGCAGAAGCAGCATCACGATCGTCAGTCCCGCGAAGAACCAGGTCGTGCGCGAGCGCACGCGCCAGACGGCGTAGATCGCCAGCGCGAGAATGATGCTGCCGACGGCCGCGGTCTCCGCGCGCATCCCTCCGATCGCGGGATCGACCCACTTGCGGAGATGGAGGAACGGGAAGACGTCGGTGGCGAGCGTGAGCGCGACCTGTTCCGGTTTCGCCGCGCGAACCTGCCAGGTCTTGCGGAACTCGTATTCGCTCGACTGCGGAAGCGCCTCGAAATATGGGAGGAGCGCGATCGCGCAGAGCAACAGCGCGACGACACCCGCTGCGATTGCGCGTCCGACCGCGCGCCAGCTACGCACTTCGAATGCGCCGTAGATCGCGCCGATGACGACGATGTGCAGCACGGACTCGGGATGGCCCGCGAGCAGGAGCAGCGTGAACGCGGTCGTCAGCAATCCGAAAGACGCGCGGCGTGCGCCGAGCATCACCAGCGGGAACAACGCCCACGACAATCCGAGGGGCCAGAGAACGTAGAGGGCGACGGCGGTGGAGAACGTGTATCCGATCGCCGCGATGGACGCCGTGAGCTCGCGGCATCCGACGTCGCGCGCGAATGCGAACGCGCCGGCAGCCGCGACGAGGAACGTGATCGCCGCGGTGAAGGTGAAGCTGAGCGGCGCGGGCATCAACAGCGCGAGCAGCGTGAAGGGACTGTACGGCGCCGGCTGTGCGGCCGCGGCGAGGATGTCGCCGGAGAGAATGTACGGATTCCAGAGCGGCCATTCGCCGCGCGCGAACGACTCGCGCACCGCGTGCCGCCAGGGGATCATCTGCGAAAAGATGTCCGCGGTCGCGGGGTTGTGCGGCGCTCCGATCCCATGCTGCTCGCGCACCTGCGACAGCGGGATGTCGAGGTAGATCTTGTCGATCGGCGCGTACACGCGATTCGCGATCAGCGCGTGTCCCACGAGAAGAAACGGGAGGAAGAAGAGGAACGCCGCCGCGGCGCGGGAAAGGGGGCAGACGAAGCGGTGCGTCAGCCAGAGAATCGCAATCGCGGCAAGCGTATAAATCAATAGCGGCAAGCGCGCGGAGGGTAGCAGAGAGCCCGGCGCTGAGTCCTCAGACCGCTTGAGATCGGCGTCTGAATGGATAAACTGATCCGCAGCATCCGCTGAGTCCAATATGCGATCCATCACTTCTTCGGCGTACCGCCGTCTCGCTGTCTGCCTTGCCGCGTTGACCCTGTGGGCCTCTGTGCCCATCCGGGCCCAGGAGAAGCCGCTTCATCGGTTCCTTCCGATCGAAGACAAGTCGAACCTTTCCCTCGCCTATGTCTGGCTCGACATCGCCGAGGAGGCGACGGCGCGGGAAGTCGACCTGCACGCCGCGCGGCCGACCATCCTCTCCCGCACCCTGGCCATCTGGGCCACGGCCATGTACGACGCGTGGTCCGCGTACACACCGAAGGCGGTCGGCTCGCGGCTGGGAGGCAAGCTGCGCAGGCCCGCGAACGAGCACACGCTCGAAAACAAGAAGAAGGCCATCAGCTATGCGTCGTATCGCTCGTTGTTGTTCGCGTACCCGGAGTCGAAGGACTATCTCGCCGACGAGATGAAGAAGCTGGGCTACGACCCGGCCAACGAATCGATGGACCCGACCAAGCCGGAAGGCGTGGGCAATCTCGCCGCGCAGGCGGTGATCGACTACCGACGCAATGACGGCGCGAACCAGTTCGGCAACGAGGCCGGCGGCAATGGCACGCCGTATGGCGACTACACCTACTACGTGCCGGTGAATCCGCCAGATCGCATCATCGACCCCGACCGCTGGCAACCGATCACCTTCACGCTCAACAACGGGAAGAAGGTCGCACCGAACTTTCTGACGCCGCACTGGTACCGGGTCAAAACGTTCGCCCTCGAGAACAGCTCCCAATTCCGGCCCGGTCCTCCGCCGAAAACGACCACCGACAACGACCGCCTCCGCGCCGAGACCGAGACGGTCCTGCGCTACAACGGCAATCTCACGAAGCACGAGAAGGCGGTGGTCGAGTTCATGCGCGACGGCCCCCGCTCGACCGGACAAAGCGGGCACTGGCTGCGCTTCGCCCAGGACGTCTCACGCCGCGACAAGCACGATCTGGACAAGGATGTGAAGCTCTACTTCGTGATCGCGAACGTCGCCTTCGACGCGTTCATCTCCTGCTGGGAGACCAAACGCTTCTACGATTCGTCGCGGCCGTGGACGCTGGTGCGCCATTACTACAAGGGTCAGACGGTGAAGGGATGGGCAGGCGTCGAAGGCGGCGTCCGGGAGATGGCGGCCGAAGAGTGGCATCCGTATTCGCCGGAGAGCTTCATCACGCCGCCGTTCCCGGGCTACACGAGCGGGCATGCCACCGTCAGCGGCGCGTGCGCAAAAACGCTCGAGCTCTTCACAGGAACTGACCAATACGGGTTTGCCGAAAAGCGCCCGCATTGCGAGCTCACCGAAACCGCAAAGGGCGAGATGGAGACGCTCGACCTTCCCACCTGGAGCGCCACGGCCGAAATGGCCGCGCTCTCCCGCGCGCTCGGCGGCTACCACATCCCCGTCGACAACAACGTGGGATTGAAAGTGGGACGCGAGATCGCCGTGTGGAGCTGGCCGAAGTATCAGGAGTACTTCGACGGCACGGCCAAGGTTCGCGAGTAGTCGACGAGTCTTCGAGTCGACGAGAGCCCTCGACGACTTGACGACTCGACGACTCCTTCAGAACCGCCGTCGTACTAGATACGACGCCTTCAAGAACACCGTCCGCGCGTTGCGATGCAACCCGTCGTCGCGGGTGAGGTTGTCGGTGTAGCCGCCGTACAGCGACGTTCCCGGAATCGGCGTCCATCCGAGAACGAACTGGCCGCGCACGTTCGACAGAAGCGATTCGTAGTCGACGCGCGCCCGCGCGAACGAGAACGCCGTGAACTGATACGTCGCCTCCGTGGAGAACAGCTTCTCGTCGAACGCGACACGTCCGGTGTCGTCGCGCACGAGACGATTGCGCGTGTGATCGAAGCTCACGCGCAGGGAGTCGATCGGCTGCACTTCGATGCGTCCCGTTGCGGTGAAGGAATCGCCCGTGCCCGGATTCATCGGCGTTGACCCGAGGTCGTAGTCGAAGAAGTCTGTCGCATAGCTGACGTTCAGCGCGAGCGCGAACTGCTTCGCCGGCTTCGTCTGCACGTCGAGCGTGATCCCTTTGTAGATCGTGCTCCGCTCCGGCTCACCCAGGAACGAGCGCGGTGCGAATTCCTCCTCGGACAGATGGATGTAATCGGAATAGAGGAACAGCGAGACCTGCGTCTGGCGGCGGAAGTTGAACGCGACGCGCGGATAGACATACGCGTACTTCACGCGCCCGTCCCAGTTCCACTGCGAAAAGAGCGTGTTGGTGAAGCTCCACGACAGCAGCAGGCGCGCGTCTTCCCGCGGCTCGGAGTCGTAGCGCGTGACGACGCTCCAGCGGTTCGTGTCCGTCTGCGTGGTGAATCCGAGGTCCGCACGATAGCCGGACGTGCGTCCTTCGCCGCTGACCGTGACGTTCAGATGCCGCCCGCTCCGTTTCCATTCGGCAAAGAAGCCAAGGCCGCGATCGTTTTCCGACCACGAGCCGAGGAGCTGGAACGAGACGACGGTGTTGGCGTCGAGTGCGACGCGTCCATCGACTCCGCCGAGGCGATTGTGACGGTCGACGAAGTCGAAGCTCGTGGCGAGCAGACCGACGTAGGACTCGTTGCCGATGTCGCGACGCATGCGCAGCACGCCCGATTGCGCGTTCCTCCCGACGAACCGAGCCACCGCCGGATTCTCCCGCTCCTCGGCAGTGAAATCGCCCGGCGCGTTGTCGCTCGAGAGCAGCAGGGCGAAGGTCGTCTTGCCGCTTTTTCCCGAGGCTTTCGCGGCATAGTCGGGGTCGATGATCGTTCGTGTGTGCACCGCGTTGAGCGGCGTCTGGAACACGTCGATGCCCTCGAGGAAGAACGGCCGCTTCTCCTCGAAGAAAATCGGAAAACGCTGATTGGCGGTAGAGACGAGCTGGTCGGACTCGATCTGCGCGAAGTCCGGATTGACGGTCGCGTCGAACACGACGTTCGGTGTGGGCGCGATCTTCAGCGTCAGGCTCGGATCGCTGTCGAGCGGTTCGGTGACGAAGCGATCGGACAGCGCGTTCGAACGAGCACCCGATTCCGAGACCGTGAGGCCGGGGATCACCTCGATCATCCGGCCGGAGTCGAGATCGCCGAGTCCCGCGATCGCGCCCGCCTGATCGAGCAAGCCGGCATTGCCTCGGACGAGCGGCATCCACGAGTCCTCTTCGTCGAGATGCTTGATGCGCCGGTGCGCGTGAATCCCCCACTTCGCGCTCCGGCCGTGCCGGATCGACGAAAACGGCAGCGCGATCTCGACGACGTAACCGTCGCGGGTGACGCTCCCCTTCGACTGCATCACGAGATCGACGCTGTAGTCGATCTCGCGTCCTTCCGTGTAGATGCCGTCCTGTTGAATGCCGAGGGGATTGAAGATCAGGACGTACGCGCGGCGGCGATCGTCGAAAGTGTCGAGATAGAGGAGCACGTGATCGTCGTCCAGAACGTCGTCGCGGCGCGCGACGGTTGCGCGTACGCGCGATGGATCGTCGGCGGCGCGGATGCCGACGTACAGCGCGCGAGCGTCGTACGCGAACAGGACTTCGGTCGCGCGCGAAGGCGCCGTGTTGTCGCCCGGCTTCGTCTGCACGAAGCCGTCGAGCTTCGCGGCCGAGGTCCAGCACGGATCGTCGAGGCGGCCGTCGATCGCAGGCTGCTCCGCGCAGCGTGAGACCACGACCGGCGGGCGCGCATCCGCCGTCGCACAAACGAAGATGGCCGCGAGCACGTAACCTGCTAATGACTTCATAGTGGTTACACACTAGCGCCGCGCTGCGTAACCTGTCAAGATGCGGTTGGAGGTTACGACGATGCGACTGCTCGGAGGTCATCCCGCTCTCGATTTCGTGAACACGGTCGGCGGACGGACGCACTCGACTAACGTCCGATACGTCGTCGATCGCGAACATCTGCAGACGATCGGCGACCTTTACGCCTGGGCGGCGGAGGCGAAGATCGTGTCGCGGCGTCGCAGCACGGCCGTTTCTCTGAAACGCGCATTGCGACTCCGGGAGTCGCTCTATCGGATCTTCAAGGCGTTCATCGACGACCGAAAACCGGAGGCGCGCGATCTCGACGTTCTGAATCGCGAGCTCGCGGATGCGCGCGCGCATGAACGGCTGAGCGTCGTGGGAGGGCGCGCCGCAATCGTGTCGGACGATCGCGACTGGTTCGAACATCTGCTGCGCGTCATCGCGCGCGCGGCGGTGGAGCTTCTGACCTCGGAGCAGATGTCGCGTGTGCGCCAGTGCGGCGGCGAGAGCTGCGGCTGGCTGTTCCTCGACACCAGCCGCAATCGCAGCCGCCAGTGGTGCGACATGGGCGACTGCGGGAACCTCGCGAAGGTAAGACGCTTTCGGGAGCGGAAGAAGAGCCCCTCACCCTGACCCTCTCCCCGGCGCGGTGAGCGGGGAGCCCGCGCCTCGATCGTTGAGATCGCCAAGGCACGTCGCCGGGACGTCAGGTGGCCATCAAAGTTCCGCAAAAAGTCGCGGGACTCGACATTTATTCTGCGTTTATAAGACGCGGCGATGCGAATTGTGCCTTGGGGCACTAGCGAAATGACCGTCTTGTCTCTAATCTGCAAGCGGTCCGAGTGAATTATCCAATGTAAGTCTGTCCGGCGGCCCTTTTGACCAAGCGGGTCAGACCGGAGCAGCCCCTGATTCAAGTGATGGAGAGAACATGTCCCTGAGTTGCGATCCCCGTTTTTTCCGGCGCGCCTGGACCGTGGTTGCGACGACGTGTGCGATGGCGATGTTCGCGGCATCCGCGCACGCGCAGCTCAGCGTCGAAGTGATCAACGGCTACAACCTCGTCGTCGACTCGAACGTCACGTCGCCTTCGACGTACGGCCCCGCGGCGGCATACATCGGCGCGAAGGTCTGCAACACCGGAGGCGCGCCGTTGTCGAACGTGTTCCTCAACACCGGCAACTACAACGGCGGGTCCGGCTCGACTCCCGGCGTGTTTCCGGTGCTGAACTCGACCGGCTACACCGCGTCGCCGCAGATCACGGACACGGGGAACTACTCGCTCACCCTGGAAGCCGATGAAACCGGCGCCGCGGACGGCTCGCGCTACATCGGAACGCTCGCCGCCGGACAGTGCCGCACCGAGTACTGGCTGATCTCGTATCCACAGTGTGTGAACGTGGGCGGCGTCAGCGACGCTCCGCCGTGCGCGGCGAGCATCGCCGGCGACGTCAAGCCCGACGACGACGTGGAGCTGAGCTACGACGTCTGGGCCTCGGCCACGAGCGCCACTACCGTTTCGTCGACGCGCCAGTTCACGCTGCGCAACGAGATCTCGGCGGCGGCGAACAAGATCTGGCCGAACACTTCGTCGAAAGTCCCGGACGCCTATCTCACCGCGATCCAGGCGCTCATCGGCTGGGGCACGCTCGGTCCGGACGGCCAGCCGCTCTCCGCATCGAACCCCGTCTATCCGGGGCAGCGCGTCATCACCACGCAGGGCATCTGGTACGACCTCGGAAACGTCGGTCAGGGCTTCGACAACAACGGCGACCTCGTGCCCGATCAGAACGCGTGGCTGCAGCCGGTCGGCGATGCGGGCGCGTTCGACGCCGACTGCTTCCGCATGGTCAACGTCTACGGCATCCTGATCGTCAAGCTGAAGACGGGCGGCGAGCTGCTCATCCCCTTCCAGAACCAGCTCTACTTCCAGAACCTCCCGGACAACACCGGCGTGGTCGGTCTCGTCTACTACCAGTTCATCGCCACGGATCAGGGCTGCAGCGCGGCGATGACGCCGTATCAGGAATCGGCATCGGGCTTCGACAACGAGAAGTTCAGCGCCGACTTCGGGCTCTCGACCCTTCTCACCTCCGGCACGTTCGGCGCGAGCCTCGGCTTCACGAAGACGGACAACACGACGTCGACGACCGCCGGCAGCACGCTGCCCTACTACGTTGCCACGTCGACGAACACCACCAACGTTCCGCTGGGCGCTCCCGACTACGGTGTGCCTCTCGTCGTGACGGACGCGATTCCGACCGGCACGACCTTCGTCGCCGGCTCCGCGGACGATTCGCCGAATACGAATCTCGACGAGCCCACCGGCACCGGCTCGTACACGCAGGACTACACGGACATCGACGGCAACGTCGACAGCTGCACGATCAACTACACGATCACCAGCTCGTCGTACACGATTCTCTACTCGACGAACGGCGGCACGGTCTGGAGCGTGACCGAGCCGCCCGCGGCGAGCGTCACGAACATCAAGTGGATTCTGTCGACGACGATGACGCTCGACGGCGGCCACGACGGCACGTCGTGCCTCGCAAACGACGCCATCGTCGACAGCACGCTGGAGACTTCGCTCCCGCCGGGCAAGACCTTCGCCATCCGCTTCCAGGCGACGGTCAACAGCAACGGAGGACCGGTCGTCTGCAACACCGCCGGTCTCACGTTCGGCGGCTCGTCGCCAGCAGTGACCGCGCAGGACTGCACGATCATCACCGGCAACAACACGATGTCCGGCAACGTGTTCCAGGACACGGGCACCGGCGTGGGCGGTATCTTCGCGAACGGCACCAAGGACGGCACCGAGCCGGGCATCGGCGCCGGCGTGATAGTCACGCTCTACTACGACTTCAACGGCAACGGCGAAGTCGACAGCAGCGACATTCAGTACGCGACCACCACCACCGCCGCGGCAGGCACGTATTCGTTCTCGAACCTCGCCGACGGCCCGTACCTCGTGGTGGTGAAGAAGTACGACGGCGCGACGGAAAACGGCATCAACGACGCTGCCACCGACGCTGCGTTCGGCACGACCGGCTACGGCAGCACGACCTACGATCCCGATCTCCCGCTCACCACGAACCAGGGCATTCTCAAGCTCAACGAGACGCTCACGCTCGCAACGCTGGCGGTCAACCTCGATCTGACCAGGGCGACCGGGACCGGCCAAAGCATCACCAACGTGAACTTCGGATTCGCGCCGCCGTTCCGCATCACAAAGACGGTCGCGCTGAATCCCGATCTGAACGCCGACGGCCGCGCCGACACGGCGATCGACGAAGGCGACACGTTCCAGTACTCGATCCTGCTCGAGAACCGCCTGCCCAGCGTCGGCAAGCAGGGCCCGACCGGCTGCCAGTACACGGTCTGGGCGAATACCGGCGCGACCGGCAACAATCCGAAGGACTTCACGAACCCGGCAAACGCATGGGACGGGCCGAATCGCAACGTCGCGTCGGCGCTCGTCACCGGCGGCGGTCTGCGTTTCATCTACGGCACCGGCTTCACCCTGCCGGTCCAGACGGGCAACGTCACGAAGGTCGAGGCGCTGACGTTCGGCTACTTCTCGTCCGCGCTCACCGACGACAACCTCTCGCTCACGCTGCGCAACGGCAGCACGCTCACAGCGACGAATACGACGATGAGCACCGCGCTCATCGACAGCTACGTCGGCGAGCCGGCCACGCTCGATCCGAACGAAGCGATCAGCTGGGACGTCACCTCGGCCAAGCCGGGCGGCGGCACGTGGTCGTGGACCGACAACTGGAGCATCTACCAGCTCGAAGTCAACCCGAGCAAGGCCACGTCCGCCGACCAGAAGACCTTCTCCCTCGACGCCCTCGGCTTGCGCATCACCACCGATCAGGACTGCGAAACGGGTCCCTCGACCACGCTCTCGCCGGTTCCGGTGCAGGACAGCTACGACACCGGCAGCGTCGCCTTCGTCTCCGCGACGCCTTCTCCTTCCTCGATCAACACCGCCACCGGCGTGCTGCAGTGGAACGACGTCGGACCGATCCTTCCGGGCTCGTCGACCACCGTCACCGTCACGATGCGCGCGCTCAACGTCACCGGCACGCGCAACGGTACGTGCGGCGTCTCCTCGCCTCCGGCCGCGAACAGCGCGTGCAACTGGGCCGAGACCGCGTTCGGCACGAATCACGTGAAGTATCTCGACGGCCGCCAGGCCAACGACGGCTCGAGCAAGATCGCCATCGCGCTGCAGGGACGCGGCGAGATTCGCGGCAGCATCTGGAAGGATACCGACAGCGACGGCTGGCCGATCGAGGTCGCCGAACCGCTCTTGCCGAACGTCAGCGTCACGCTGTACGGCTGCGTGCGCTCCGACGGCGTCACGATGGAAACGAACGCGGGCAACAAGACCTGCGCCGCGCAGACCGGCGGCAACTTCTGGAAGGCTCTCGCCACCACCACGACCAATTCGAGCGGCTCCTACGAGTTCATCGGCCTCAATCAGGGCAACTACATCGTCGAAGTCGGCGACACCGACGGCGCGCCCGGCACCGGCAACTCCTCGCCCTACGGCGGAACGCAGCGCGCTGAGCCGACCGACACGCAGACCGTGACCGGCAGCAACGCCAACGGTGCCACCTGCGGCACGTGCAACAACACCTGGGGCACCACCACGCTCGATCTGAATCAGATGAATCCGATCGTCGGCGAGGAGATCATCAACGGCGTCAACTTCGGCTACAACATCCCGAGCGGCATCATCTACGGCAACATCTGGTGGGATAACGACGGCGACACCACGCAGGACGCGAACGACGGCGGCCTCTCCGGCTTCACCGTCTATCGCTACTCCGATCCGAATGGCGACGGCAACATCGCCGACGGCACCCTGCAGGCGACGACGACCACCGACGCCAACGGCAACTACTCGTTCAGCGGTCTCGCCGCGGGCAACTACGTCATCGTCGTCTCCCCGCCGACGCTGCTGAACAAGACCTGGGTCGAGACGGTCGAGTCGACCGGCGGAAGCCTGAGTCTGAACAACCAGATCCCGGTCACGATCGTCGCGGGCGCGATCAGCGGCTCGCACAACTTCGGCTACACGCAGATCGACAACTCGACGATCGGCGACTCGCTCTACTTCGATCTCGACTCCGACGGCGTGCAGGACGCGACCGAGGATGGGATTCCGAACGTTACGGTGTGGCTGTATGAAGACGTCGATCGCGACGGCACCATCGACGTCGGCGTCGACGAGATCGTCGCCACCACCGTCAGCAGTTCGACGGGCACGTACCTCTTCTCGGACCTGCCGGCTGGCAGCTACATCGTCAAGGTCGACACCAGCGATCCGGACTTCCCGACCGACGTCACTCCCACCGGCGATTCTGACGTCAGTGCGGCTTCGATCGGCGACACAGTCTGGCTCGACGCGAACGCCAACCTCACGAAGGAGGGCACCGAAGACGGGATCTCGAGCGTCGTCGTGAATCTCTATGCCGACACCAACGGCAGCGGCACGCTCAATGGCGGCGATGCGCTCGTCGCCTCGACGATCACCAACGTCAACGGCAACTATCTCTTCACCGGTCTCTCCGCGGGCAATTACTTCGTCGACGTCGACGAGACGACGCTGCCCAGCACGTTGCTCGCGCTGACCACCGCCGATCCGGCCAGCACGCTGATCACGCTCGCCGCGAGCACGATCACGACCCAGAATCTCAATGCCGACGCCGGCTACTCGCTGCCGTCGAACTTCGCGATGGGCAATCGTCTGTGGCACGACGTCAACAACAACGGTGCGCAGGATGCGGGTGAGCCGGGCATTCCGAACGTCACCATCACCGTCACGAACGGTACCGGCACCGGCTGCGCCGGCGGCTGCACAGCCGTGACCGACGAAGGCGGCTTCTGGATCGTCACCGGTCTCACGAACGGCACGTTCAACGTCACGGTCGACACCAACGACGCCGACTTCCCGCGCTTCTTCACGCTCACTTCCGGCACGAACCCGCGCACCGCGACCATTGCAAGCGCCGATCTCATGAATGTCGACTTCGGCTATGTCTACACCGGCACAGGCTCGAGCCCGACTGGCAGCATTTCCGGCCGCGTCTTCCAGGATATGGACGGCGATCTGTCGTACGACGCCCTGGAAGAGCGCGCGAGCACCACCGTGAATCTCCTCGACGAGGACGGCAACATCGTCGCGACGACGACCACCAACGCCACCGGTCAGTACTCGTTCACCGGCGTGTTCGTCGGCCAGTACTCCGTACAGTCGGTCGATTCCCTCGGCACGTCCTACAGCACGTTGTTCCTCAACGCGGCGCAGGTGCTGACGAACCTCAACATCCTCTACCACAGCACGACCGAGACGACTCCCGACAGCCAGAGCTCTCTCGCGGTCGACGGCGTCCACGCGAACCTGCTCCAGGACTTCGGCTACCGCCGCTTCCTCGGCACGATCGGCGACTCGATCTTCTGGGACACCAACGAGAACGGCACGCAGGACCTCGGCGAGCCGGGCTTCGCGAACGTGACCGTGCGCCTCTACGACGCGGTCTGGACGGACGGGAACAACGACGGCTTCTATCAGGCCGGCGAAGCGACGACGACGCTCGTCGACACGACGTCGACCATCGCCGACAACCCGCTCACCACCGCCAACGAAGGCGGCACTTACCTCTTCCAGAATCTCCCTGCGCTGGCCAGCGGCCACTACTACCTCGTGGAGGTCGTCACGAGCGGGCTGCCGGGCGCATCGCACACGCTCATCGCGGATCCCGACAGCGACGGCACGCCGTGCACGGCGCTTCCGCTCAACGGCGTGCCCGCGAGCGTCTGCGACAGCCAGAAGCTCGTCGTCGGCTTCCTCTTCGGCAACAACTATCTCGGCGCCGACTTCGGCTATCGCATCAACGGCACGAACTACGCGACCATCGGCGACTCGCTGTGGATCGACTCCGACGGCGACGGCACGAAGGACTCCGGCGAAGTCGGCATCGACAACGTCACCGTCTGGCTCGACACCGACGGCGACGGCGTCGTCGACTGGACCGATCTCAACAGCAACGGCGTGTGGGACTCGGGTGAAGGCGAACGCTGGACCGTGAGCGATCCGGACGGCTTCTACGTCTTCACCGGCATCGCCGACGGCTCGTACAACCTCCGCGTGCTCACGAGCGATCCTGATTGGCCGTCCGGCCTCTCCACCATACCGACGTTCGAGGTACGCAGCGCGAACACGACTTCGCTCAACAACGCCGTAGTAGTCACGGTCACGAGCGGCGCGGTCAGCAGCATCGATGACGGCGACGCGATTGCGAACGACACCTGCTCGAGCTGCAACCTCAACGTCGACTTCGGCTATCGCTACGCGGGCACGAATACCGTCGCCGGTACGGTCTGCGTCGACGACCCGTCGAAGAACGGCTACTGCGGCGCCACCGCCACCACGTACTCCGGCGTCGATAGCGGCAACGAATCGGCGCTCGGCGGCATCACCGTCACCGCGTATCTCTGGATCGACGACGGCGACAACTCGCCGTGGGCCGTGAACGGCACGCTCGACGCCAACGATACGTTCCAGATCCTCGGCAGCACGTCGACGAACGCGAGCGGCGACTACAACTTCTCGAATCTCCCCAACAACGTCGTCTTCGTCTTCAGCGTCAGCGACTCGCAGAACCTGCGCCTCACCACCACCAACGCGAACACGAGCGTCGAGGACGTGGCGGTGGAGCGCGCACTTTACGAAGGCACGTCGATCTACAACGGCAACACCGTCACTGTCCTCGGCCGCCAGGCGCTGAGCCTCGGCCTCGACGCCGACGGCACCATCCGCGATCTCGACTGGGCGTTCGACGCCACGCTCAACGGTACGATCCTGTACGACTTCGGCGACCTGCCGTCGAGCTACACGAACACGCTCCTCGCCAACAGCGGTGCACAGCAACGCGTCATCGGCGCCTCCCTTCACCTCGGCAGCACGATCACGACCGAGAACGACGGGCGCGAGAGCGCCACGGCCTCCCTGGACGGCGGCGACGATGGCGTCGTCGTGAGATCCACGGTGTTCACTCCGGGCAGTCAGGCTGAGCTCGACGTCACCGCGTCGGGAGCCGGCTGGCTCGCCGCGTGGATGGACTTCAACAACAACGGCGACTTCGACGACGCCGGAGAGTGGATTCTCGATCGGGCCATTTCTGCAGGCACTAGCACGATCACGTTCGATATCCCAGCCAGCGCACCGGCCAACTCCGACTTCTTCTCGCGCTTCCGCATCTATCCGTCGCGTCCCTCGATCGTGGCCAGCACCGGTCCGGCGCTCTCCTCGTCGTTCACGCAGATGAGCGGTGAGGTCGAGGACTACCTGTTCGTCATGTCCATCGGCCCGACGCAGGTCGACATGACCACGATGGACGCCGTGCAGAACAAGAACGGCGTCACGCTTACCTGGAACACGACCTCCGAGACCGACAACCTCGGCTTCAACGTCTATCGCCAGATCCCGGGCGGCGCGATGGAGCAGCTCAACAAGCACATCGTCATCGGCTCCGCGTTCATGACCGGCCGCAAGTCCGAAGGTCCGCGCAGCTATCGCTTCGTCGACCGCAAGCCGCTCTCCGGGTTCGCGCAGTACTTCATCGAAGACGTCGATCTCGACGGCACGAAGAAGATGAACGGCCCGGTCACGCCGCAGAGCGGTCCGGACGAAGACGAGACGGTCATCACCGATCCCGATCCGACCGTCGGCTCCGTCGGCGGCATCTTCACCACCGCGCCGGGCATGGGCGTCGACGTTCCGGCTCCGGCCGCGCCGGCGCAGAAGCAGCTCGACGAACAGTGGCAGCTCTCGTCCGTGCAGGCGGTGAAGGTCATCGTCACCCAGCCGGGCTGGTACCGCGTGAAGAAGAGCCAGCTCATCGCCGCCGGCTATGACCCGGGCACGAACGGCAAGGCCATCTCCGTCTACACCGACGGCACCGAGGTGCCGGTGTATGTGAACGCGAAGAACGAGGCCCAGTTCGGCAACGACGATTCGATCGAGTTCTTCGGCCGCGGCATCGACACCACGAGCACCGGCGGCCGCGTCTACTACATCACCGTCAAGCGCGGCAGCGGCCTGCGCGTGAAGTCGGTCGGTGCGAAGGGCCAGAGCGGCTCGCCCGCGCCGAACAGCTTCCCCACCAACTTCTCGCGCATCGAGCGCACGGTCTTCTTCACGTCGCTGACGAACAACGGCGATCGCGAGAACTTCTTCGGTCCGGTCGTCACCAGCTGGCCGGCCACGCAGAAGATCACCGTGACGAACCTCGACGCGACCGGCAACGCGAAGCTCGAGCTCGTGCTGCAGGGCGGCTCGAGGAACATCGAGCATGTCGTCCGGCCGGAGATCAACGGCTATTCACTGCCGCTGATCCGCTTCCGCGATCTCGATCGCTACGTGGCCACGCTCAGCGTGCCGGCGGCGCGCCTCAACGTTGGCGACAACAACGTACTCACGCTGACCGCGCAGAACGGCTGGTCGGACGTGACCGTGCTCGAGTCGCTGAAGCTCGAGTACAAGCACACCTTCCGCGCCGACAACGACGCGCTGACGTTCGCGGTTGCGGGCGGCACCGCCGTCACCGTCAAGGGCTTCACGTCCGAGGCGATCAGCGTGGTCGACGTGACCGATCCGTTCGTGCCGGTGTTCATCAACGCCACCATCGGCAATGCGAGCGACGGCAGCAAGCAGGTCGCGTTCGCCACCACGGGGACCGGCTCGCGCACCATCTTCGCCTTCGCGGACAACCGCGTGCTCGCGCCAGCACAGGTCGCGTACAACGAGCCGTCGACGTGGAACAACACCTCCAACGGCGCGACCCTGGTCATTCTCACCAACCGCTCGTTCCTCGCAGCGGCGAATGCGCTCAAGTCCGCGCGCATCGCCCAGGGCTACTCGACCGTCGTCGTCGACGTGCAGAACGTGTACGACGAGTTCTCGTACGGCCACCACTCGCCGCAGGCCATCCGCGAGTTCTTCTCGCGCACGCGCCAGTGGAAGACGGTGCCGAAGTACGCGATCCTCATCGGCGACGCGAGCTTCGATCCGCGCAACTACCTCGGCTTCGGCAGCTACGACTTCCTCCCGACGAAGCTCGTTCCGACGGCGTACATGAAGACCGCGTCCGACGACTGGTTCGCGGACTTCGCGGGCACCGGCATTCCGTCGGTCGCGATCGGCCGCATTCCGGCGCGCACGCCTGAAGAGGCGAACGCGATGGTCGCGAAGCTCGTCGCTCGCAGCACGCCGCCGGCCGACGCTTGGGCGCAGCAGGTCACGATCGTCAACGACTGGCCGAACGGCTATCCGTTCGAATCCGCCGCCGACTCGATCGCGGGGAGCGTCCCGTCGAGCCTCACGAAAAACCGTATTTCCCTCGCCACGACGCCGAGCGCGCCGGGTGCGATCGTCAATTCGTTCAACAACGGCTCGCTGCTCACGAACTACATCGGCCACGGCTCGGTGGAGATCTGGAGCGACTGGGCGTTCAGCTCGCAGACCGCATCGTCGCTGTCCAACGGCAACCGCCTGCCGTTCGTCGTGGCCATGAACTGCCTCAACGGCTACTACCACGACCTCTTCACGCTGAGCCTCGCCGAGGCGCTGCTGAAGAACCCGAACGGCGGTGCGATCGGCGTGTGGGCTTCGTCCGCGCTCAGCGGCGTATCCGGCCAGCTCGCCGTGAACCTCGAGTTCAACCGCCAGGTCTTCGGCGCCAACCCGCCCACGATCGGCGACGCGATCCTCCGCGCGAAGCAGGCCACCGCCAACGGCGACGTCCGCCGCACGTGGATCCTGTTCGGTGACCCGACCATTCGCCTGAAGTAACCCACCGCATCCAATCAGGAAGCCGGCGCTCGCAAGAGCGCCGGCTTCGATTGTGGCCGGCCCTCCAATTGCCGGGAACTCCTCTTGCACTTGGCCGCGCGTAGGCGATGACGATCACCTGTGCCGACTGCGGCGCTACGCAAACCATCCCGGAACTTCCGCCCGGGGCCACCGCCGAGTGTCACCGTTGCGACCGTCTTCTCGGCCGGCGATCGAGAGCGGGGTTCGATACGCCGCTCGCGTGCGCCGCGGCGACGTTTCTCCTCCTCCCTCCCGCCGTGTTCCTGCCGCTCCTGCACTCGACGATTCGCAACCTCGTCTTCGAAGAGAGCCGGCTCGTGTCGAGCGTAGGCACCATCTACGCCGAGGTGTGGTTCCCGTTCGCGTTCGGATTTCTCTTCACCGCCTTTCTCTTCCCCGCGATTCGCGCATTCCTGCACATGCTCGTCCTCGGCTCGATCAAGTGGCGCTGGCGCATCTGGCAGCGCGGACGCCTCTTCCGCTGGAGCGAAGAGCTGCGGATCTGGAGCATGACCGACGTCGTCGTGATCGCCGGCGTGGTCGCGTATTTCCGTGCGTCCGTACCCGCTGAAGTCGAAACGCGCGTCGGCGCGTGGTGTTATCTCGCCGTGGCAGTGCTGGTCTTCACCGGCGACCGTACGCTGAATCGGCGCGGAGTCTGGAATGCGATCCTCCCCGACCTCACCGAGTTTCCGCCGCATCGCCACATCGCGTCGTGCGACTCCTGCGAGATGGCGGTGACCTCGCGGCGATCGGGCGATCCGTGTCCGCGTTGCGGAAGCCGACTCGATCGCGGAATCGCCCCGCGCCTGGCCCCCGCCCTCGGCGCCGTCGCCGCGGCGATTCCGCTCACTCTGCCCGCGTATGGCGCAGCCGTGATGATCAATGACCAGCTCACCGCCGTCCTCGAGCACACGGTCATCGGAACGGTGCAGCTCCTGGCCGATTACGGCTATCCGCAGATGGCAGTCGTCGTGCTCGTGGCGGGCGTCGCGATCCCGATCACCGTTTTGATCGGCATGATCTGGCTGCTCGCGCGCGTGCGATTCCCCAACAAACACGGGCTGGTGTTTCGGACGCGCGTCTTTCGCCTCCTGCATCGGCTGGTGCGCTGGCCGATGATCATCCCGTTCATCGCCGCCCTCGCCGCGCCGATCGTCGACTTCCGCGGGATCGATGACATCGTCGCAGGCCCCGGCGCGACGCCGCTGTTCCTCTTGATCGCGCTGCTGATCTACGCCGTGCGCATGTTCGAGCCGAGACTCATGTGGAAGACCGCCGGAGAGTCGCAATGAGCGAATACGACGACGTCGAAGACCGGAGAAAACACGACGAGGAGCCGCCTCCGGAAGCGCCTCCCGAAGCGAGTATCCATGTCGCAAAGTGGTCGCCGTGGATCTGGCTCGTGCCGGTGCTGGCGATCTTCTTCGTCGGATTCCTCATCGTGCGCTACGGATTCTTCGGCGGCGGCGACATCACCGTCCGCTTCGCCGAGGCGCGCGGACTCGATCGCTACAGCCCCGTGCGATTCCGCGGAGCGAAAGTCGGCACGGTGCAGAAGATCACGATCGACGAAGAGCTCTCGCAGGTGGTCGTGCGCATCTCGATGGACGCTTCGATGAATCACGCGCTGCGCAAAGGCACGCGCTTCTGGATCGTCGAGCCTGGACTCGAAGGCGGCGGTCTGGGCGGACTGCTGTCCGGAACGTACGTCGGAATCGCGCCCGGCGAGGGCGAAGAGACTCGGGAGTTCGCGGGACAGGAGTACGCTCCCATCGTTGCCGCGCCGGAAGCGGGAAAGACCGTCATCCTCGAAGCGGAAGGCGTAGGCGCGCTCGCCATCGGCACTCCCGTCCTCTACCAGGGCATGCGCGTCGGCCGCGTCCTCGGCGCCCAATATGACGAGAAGCGTCGCGTCACCGCGGTGCACGTCTTCGTCGTGCAGCGATTCGCGAACGACGTGCGCCAGAGCACGCGCTTCTGGCGCGGCGGAGGACTCGACATCTCGCTCTCCGGCGGCGGTCTCTCGATGGGAGGCGCCGGCATCGCGGGGCTGCTGAACGCACCGGTCGGGTTCTACACGCCCGAGGTGCTCGCCGGCGCGCCAGTTGCGGAAGGAGCGCGCTTTCAGCTTTACGAGTCCGAAGCCGCGGCGATCGCCGCAGCGGACGGACCGCACCTCACCTATCTCACGTACTTCCCCGGACCGCTGCACGGACTCGAGGTCGGCACACCGGTGCAGATGAAGGGCGTGCAGGTCGGCCGCGTGCGCGACGTTCGGCTCCGCTACGTTCCGCAGACCGCAACGCTGGAGACTCCGGTGATGCTGGAGATCGATCCGCGCAAGCTGGAGTTCCCCGTGACCGACATGACCACGCGAGAGCAACTTCGCGCGAGCATGAACGACGCGCTGCAGAAGCTCGTGCAGAAGGGCATGCGCGCGACGCTGTCGTCGAGTCTCGTGTTGCCGGGAGCGAGCGCGGTCGGACTGGAGATGGTCGCGCGGCCGGGCACGGGACGGCTCGTGATGACGAGCGATCCGCCGATCATTCCGGCGGCGTCGGCGGACAGCGGAATCGAAGGCGCGATGGCGGCGATCGGCGAGGTCGCGACGACGATTCGCAATCTGCCGCTGCAGGAGATCGCCGGGAACATGCGCAGCGCGTCCGCGCGTCTCGACGCGCTGGTGAACGATCCCGCTCTCGATCGGAGTCTGCGGCGTCTCGACACGTCGCTGGTCGAGTTGGAGAAGGTCGCGAAGACGGCGGGACAGAACGTCGACCCGATCGTGCAGAGTCTGCGCAACGCCGCGGAGTCCGCGGAGGGCGCGGCGAAGAGCGCCCAGCAGCTCGTCGGCACGTCGCAGAAGCAGAACTACGACGTCGCGGAGCTGATCCGCGAATTGACGCGAGCCGCGGAAGCAGTGCGCGCGCTGGCGACGTATCTCTCCGAGAATCCCGACTCACTGATCCGCGGGAGGCGCGAATGACGCGCAAGAGTCTCATCGTGCTCACGGTTCTCCTTACGGGCTGCGGGATGTTCTCGCGCGGTCCAAAGAGCGAGTTCTATTCGCTGGACACGATACCGAGCGAAGGAGCGAAGGCGACGGTCACGGGACTGCCCATCGGAATCGACGGCGTCGAATTGCCTCCCGGCCTCGATCGCAAAGACGTCGCGTTGCGCGGCACCGATCATCGTCTCGAAGTCCGCGGAACGCATCAGTGGGCGTCGCCGCTCGAGGAGATGGTGATCCACACGCTGGCGTTCGATCTCGCGAACCGATTGCCGGACGGCATGATGATCCTGCCGGGACAAGTGAAACCCGGCGCCATGCGATCGCTCTCCGTGACGTTCGAGGATCTCGCGGCCGGCCAGGATCGCGTGTTCGTGCTCGACGCGCGCTGGACGCTCGACGGCGTCACGCACCACGAGCACATCACGGTGAACACCGATTCTCTGGAGAGCGCAGCGATCGCGGACGCGATGAGCCGCGCGCTCGCTACGCTCGCAGATCGGATCGTCGTGACTCTGTCATCCCGAGCGTGAGTCGCTCGGGATGACAGACCAGGCGATGCGCGGGTGCGCACCTTCCTCGTAGCGAAACTCGATCACGTCGTTCGCACGTGCGGGTGAGAGTGGCCACAGGATCTCGGGCACCGTGAGCCCGGAGTCATACGAGCGCAAACGTTCGTCGGCGAAGACGTCGATCTCCGTCAGGAGTGCGAGCCATTGCGGAATGCGCGTCGGCGGGATCGAGACGATCACGGGATCGAGCTTCACAGTGGTGTCGACGATTCGCGCGAGCCGAACGTAAGCCGTCGCGACGTCCACGCCGCGCCATCGCGCACGCTCGCGATCGGGATCGACCAGCGCCACATCCACGGTGACGCGTTCCGGCACGAAGATCCCGCTGGGCGCGAGTTGCGCGCGGAGATTTCGCGCGATCGCGACGAACGGCTCGACCGCGAGCGAGCGTTGCATCGTCTCGCTGACGACGACGTGGATCGAGGTGGGGTGCCGATACTCGGTCGCGTCCGCGTGCACGATCTCCGCGTGGTCCCGCAGTCCGAGTCGCTCGAGCAACGCGCGCAGAATGCGGAGCGAGCGCGCATCCACGTCGATCAGTGTGAAGCGCACGCCGCCCCTCGGCAGCAGCGGAACGACGAATGGCGCGAACGGACCCGTGCCCGCGTAAACCACCTCGATCGTTTCGCCGGGAAACCGCGCGCGCGCCGCTTCGATCGCGCTCGACGTGCCGCGCAGAAACGCCGCGGTTCGTTTCTCATCGAAAATGCATTGCGCGGCGAGATCGGGAGCGAGCGCGAGACCGCTCGAGAGCTGCGTGCTCTCCCACTTCACTCGCTGTATCCCGCGACGCGCGCCGCCGCCCACGGGATCAGAGTCGCTGCGTCCGACTTCGGTCCGCCGGTCGCGAAGCCGCGGAAGGTCATCGCCGGCGACGCGTTCGAGAACGCGTCGTAGACGTCGCACGACGGACATTTGTAGCGCGGCGTCATGATGTCCTTGAAGTTCCCGGCGACGGAGTAATACGCGTAGCGGTACGGGAACGGATCGTTCGCCGGCGGCTTCTCGATCGGCGCAAAATCGTGGAAGAGTCCGAGGGTGTGGCCGAACTCGTGCGCGGCGGAGTGGACGCCGCCGAGGAGGTTCACGACCGCGACGCCATTCTCGGGGATGAAGTCCGCGGGATTGATCGGCACCGGCGCGGCGCTGGCAGTGGTCCAGAACGTGATGATCCAGACCTCATCGGCGTTCGTCGACTCGCGCATCGCCTGCACCGTGGGATCGGCGAGCAACCAGTCCATCGCGTCCTGTGGCGTCACGCCCGGCGTGTCGAGGAAATTGAGCTGCCCGCTCCAGACGAGATGCAGGGTCACGTGGTAAATGCCCGTGGTGCGCAGCGCGATGTTGGTGTGATCGATCGCATCCTGCGCGAATCGCCGCGCGCCTTCCTCCCCCATCGTCGGATGTCCGAACGCCGCCGCGGTCCATCCGACGGCGACGTCGATGTCGACGGGCATCAGCGCCGGGTGACGAATCGCGCGCCGGCGACCCTGCATCGTCTCCATCACCAAGAGTTTGCGCGGCGCGAGGGTGACGCACTCGCGGCCTGCGTCGACGCGTGGGATCGGGCGCTCGATCGCTCCGACCATCGCCGCGAGAAGGACGAATAACTTCACGCGGGCATGGTAACAGGAGACTTACCCGGGTGGTTCTTCGGGCGGCTCGGGCTCCTCGTCGCGCTCTTTGTCGATCTCCAGGCGGAGCTCTTCGAAGGGCACGAGGCTCACGAACACCTCGTTCGGATGCTGTTCAAACAGAGCGCCCGTAATCGCGTCGACGCCGAAGCCGGCGCCCGCGAGGAAGCCGCCGAGGAGGAAGAAGTCGGTGTCGAGGAAGTCGATGTTCTCGATGAACTCTTCCGCGATCTCGCGTGTGAGCACGACGCGTTCGAGCTCGTAACCGGGCGCGGTGAAGGTCAACGCGCAGCGCTCGGCGCGGCGGCTCACCCAGATCACGCCGGGCGTCGTCGCCTCTTTCGTGCTCCCCGGTCCGCAGTCTTCGGTGTACACGACCGCCCCGGCAGGCTCGCTGTCGACAGGGATCCGCTGAACGGGCCCATGCTGCACGGTCGCGCAGGCGACGAAGCTCAGCGCGAGAATTGCGAGGAGCGCCATCCGCCGAGGAGAGAACGGTGTTGCCATGACAGGCGTCAATGATAGCGCCACGACCCCGAAACCGTTCCGCTACCGTTGCCGCACCGCGGCACGCAACCCGTCCTTCATCTCCGGCGGGGTCTTGCTCCTTTCGATTGCGAAGCGATGCGCATTATATTCACGTCGGACATGACCAAACCATTGCGCGTGCTTCTGATCGAAGACTCCGAGCGCGAGAGCATGATCCAGGGAGTGATGGATGCGGGCGCGTCGCACTTCGTCCTCGAGGATCAGATGCCCGGCGTCGTGGCCGCGATCGATCAGCGGATGCAAGGACGATCATGAGCGAGGCGCTCGACCGGGAACTGGCTGCCTTCAGCTACTCGATCTACCACGATCTGCGCGCGCCGCTGCGAGCCATCGACAGCTTCAGCGAGGCGCTCGAGGAGGAGTACGCGGACAAGCTCGACGAACAGGGACTCGACTACCTCCGCCGCGTGCGCAGCGCGGCCGCGCGGATGGAACAACTGTTCGCCGCTTTTCACAAGCTCTCCGACGTCTCGCGTGCCGAGCTTCGACAAGAGCGCGTGAACCTGAGCGAGATCGCACAGTCGATCGCCGCGACCCTCCGCGAGTCCGATCCGCGGCGCGACGTCACGTTCTCCATCGAGCCCGATCTGACCGCCGAAGGCGATCCGGCGCTCTTGCGTGTCGCGTTGGAGCAGCTGTTCGAGAACTCCTGGAAATTCACGAGTCCGCACGCAACGGCATCGATCCGGTTCGGAAGGGAGGAGTACGACGGACAGCGCGTCTTTGTCGTCTGCGATGACGGTGCCGGCTTCGATCCGAAGTACGCCCCGAAGCTATTTGGTCCCTTCCAGCGCCTCCACGGAGCGAAAGAATTCGAGGGAGTGGGAATGGGACTCGCGATCGTACGCCGGATCCTTCATCGTCACGGGGGATCGGTGTGGGCGGCCGGCGAGCCGGAGAAGGGCGTCTCGATTTACTTCACGCTGTAACGCTGTAACCCTCTGAATCGCGAGCATTTGTGGCGCGAGCCGGCCCATCCGTTGCACAATGTGCGTGGTCACCACCACTCCAACATGGCGAATGCGAGTCTGGCCCCGCCAGAAGGCGGGCACGAGCTGCTTGTAAATCCGAGGCCGTTCCTCCGTGCACTCGTGGTCGAAGACTCGGAAGACGACGCCCGCCTTCTGATTCGCCACCTGGTCCGCGGCGGCTACGACCCGTTGGTCAGCCGCGTCGAGACCCCCGAGGAGATGCGCCGTCTGCTCCAGGACGAAGTGTGGGACCTCATCGTCGCCGATTATTCGCTCCCGCGGTTCAGCGCCGTCCACGCCCTCGACATCCTCCGGGAACAGGATCTCGACATTCCGTTCATCATCCTCTCCGGAACGATCGGCGAAGAGACCGCGGTCGCGGCGATGAAGGCCGGCGCGCACGACTACATCATGAAGGGTACGTCGGCGCGCCTGCTGCCGGCCATCGAGCGTGAGTTGCGCGAGGCGCGCGATCGCGCCACGCGTCGGAATGCCGAAGAGGCGCTTCGCAACAACGAGCGCCGGTTCCGATCGCTGATCGAGCACGCCTCCGACATCACCACGGTCATCGATCCGCACGGGACGATCCTCTATCAGAGCCCATCCGTCGAGCGCATCCTCGGTTACCGGCCGGAAGATCTCATCGGCTCGAGCGTCCTCGATCGCGTTCATCCAGAGGACGTGGACAGGGTCATGGCGACGATCAGCCGGCCCGGTGGGAACGTGATCCGCTCCGTCGAGTTCCGCTTCGAAGAGCGCGGCGGCGACTGGCGGACGTTCGAGGCCACGGTCAACAATCTGCTCCACGACCCGGGCGTCGGCGGGATCGTCATGAACTGCCGCGACGTTACGGCGCGCAAACGCGACGAGGCAACGATCCGTCATCTTGCCTATTACGACGCCTTGACCGGGCTCCCGAACCGGATGCTCTTCAACGATCGTCTGGCTCAGGCCCTCGCGCAGAGCCGCCGCCACGGCGCGCGCGGCGTGGCGATCATGTTTCTCGATCTCGATCGCTTCAAGACCATCAACGACACGCTCGGTCACGGCGGAGGCGACGAGCTGCTTCGCGCGGCCACGCTCCGGCTGAAGCACACGCTTCGCGAGGGCGACACGGTGGCCCGTCTCGGCGGCGACGAGTTTCTCTTCCTCCTGCCCGGCGTCGACGACGTCGAGGATGCCGCGAGGATCGGCCAGAAGATCGTCGACCTCTTCGAAGCGCCGTTCGACGTCCTCGGCCACGAGCTGTACGTCACGACGAGCATCGGCATCAGTCTCTTTCCGATGGACGGCGCTGACGGCGAGACGCTGATCCGCAATGCCGACGCCGCGTTGTACCGGGCCAAGGATCAGGGCCGGAATCGCTATCAGCTCTACGCGCCGGACATGAACGCCCTTGCCGCGAAGCAGTTGAAGATCGAGAACAGTCTTCGCCGCGCCCTCGACCGGAACGAGTTGATCCTCCACTACCAGCCCGTGGTCTCGCTCGAGACCGAGGAGATCGTCGGTCTCGAAGCGCTCGTCCGCTGGGCCCATCCCGACCTCGGCCTCCTTCCGCCATCGGACTTCATTCCCATGGCCGAGGACACGGGAATGATCATCCCGGTCAGCCGGTGGGTGCTGCTCGCCGCCTGCACGCAAATGAAAAAGTGGCTCGACGCGGGAGTTCCGTTGCGTTCGGTGTCCGTGAACATCTCCGCGAAGCGATTCAACGACTGCAATCTGCCGGGAATGGTCCGCGAGATTCTCGAGTCGACCGGTCTCGACGGAGCTCATCTGGCGATCGAGCTCACCGAGAGCGTGATGATGGAGAACGTCGAACAGACCATCATCACGCTTCACGAGCTGAAGAAGATGGGCGTGAAGATTTTCATCGACGATTTCGGAACCGGCTACTCGTCGCTGAGCTATCTCAAGAGGCTGCCGATCGACACGCTCAAGATCGACCAGTCCTTTGTCCGCGACATCGTCTCCGGCGGCGGCGAATCCCCGATCGCGATGCTCATCATCGCCATGGCCCACAACCTCAAACTCTCCGTCGTGGCCGAGGGTGTGGAGACGGAGGAACAGCGGTCGTTCCTGCGCGCCAAACGATGCGACACGATGCAAGGCTTCCTCTTCAGCGCGGCTCTTCCGAGCGAAGATCTGAACGTGATGTTCGCTTCGAAACGCCGAGGCATCGTGTAGCCTCTACCGCCGTCCACTCCGGCTGGCGAACTTCATGGCGATCTTGTTCTCTCCCATCCGCACGTTCACCTGGATCGGGGCGAGGAACGACGAGCCGGCGGCCACGATCGACTCCGCCTCCGCCTCCGAGCGGTACGGCCAGAATTCGTAGCTGCCGCTGGGGATGTTGCGCAGATGCGCTTCACTCCCCGGCCCCGTCGCGAGCTGCAACCCCTGCACATCGGTCAGCTCCTCCGCCACCTCGGTCGGCACGAGCTCGCCGTTGTAGCGCATCAGCAGCGAGAACGGTGGCATCGTCTTCCCGTCCGTCGTCTGCGCGCGGATCAGAAGCGACGACGTCGACGACGGCACATAGACCTGCAGGCGCCGCTTATCGCCGTTGTTCGGCACGCGCATCATCGCGAATGGTCCCTCCTCCGCGACTACGAACAGCGTCGCCGACTCGCCGTCCGGCACAGGCACGCTGGCTCGCCCGTCCTCATCCGTCGAGCCGCGGGCGCGGAGCTTCGAGTCCGCCACGACGAACACCTTCGCGTTCGCAACCGGGTCGTGCTCCTTGTCGATGACCACGATCGGGACCGCGCGGCCCGGATCGAGGCGCACGTCGAGCTCGCGCAGCGGCGCGGCGTCCGTCAGCCTGAAGACGATCGGCTCCGGCTCGAGATGCTGCGGCGCATAGATCTTTACGGTGTGGCTGCCATGCTTGATCCCGACGAAATCGAACCGTCCCTCGGGACCAGTGGTCAGCTTCACGTGCTCCTCGCGGTCGGCGATATTCGTTTGCAGCGCCACAGTGGCGCCGGCGACGGTCTGGCCGCTTTTCACATCGCGCAGGATGTCGCTGATGCGGCCGTCCGGAATTACGATGTCGAGCGGTCCCGGCGACGGCCCTTCGAGCTCGGTCACGTACGAGTATTCCGTCGGCAGCGCCGCGCCGCGCACGCCGTATGAGAACTTGCCGCGCTGCCAGAACGGGAGGCGAAACGTGCCGTCCGGCCCGAGGCGGATCGTCGAGCTCGAGTGGAACTCGCGGTGCTTGAGGTGCAGGGCGCCGGCGCCAAGCTCAAGGCCGCCGAGGGTCACGCGGCCGGCGAGGATGAACGGCTCGATGGTGATGGTGATGCGTCGCGCGTCGGTGCGGCCGATGCCGATCTTCGTTGCCAGATGCTCGCTGGCCAACGGACCGCGCACCAGAATCTGATAGACGCCGCCTTCGAGACCGTCGAAGCGGATGCGCCGCGTTTCCGCGGGGAGACTCTTCTGAGCGATCGCCTTCCAGTTGTCGGCGTCGTCGCGGAGCAGGAGTTGCACCTCGAGCGGCTGCGCCGTGCCGCGGATGGTCGCTTCGATCGAGCCCGCGGGCGCGGCGGCGGGAACGGCTTCGGCGGCGAGCATCGTCAGAATCAAGAGCAGCGGCATGCGGATCTCCTTCGAGGTCGGAACGAGACGCGGGAGGCGCGTGGATCAGCGGTGTGTGACGGGAGCCGGCGTCTCGAGCGAGGCGACAAGCGTTTCGGACGCGGCTGCCTGCGGCTCGTCGAGGCGCTCGACCGAGGCGACGGTGTATTCAGCCGCGAGCGGCTCAGACGGCGCGGCGGCCAGGAGAGAAGTGCACGGGTCGTGCTGGATGCAGTTGTTGTCCCACGTCCACTCGCAATACTCGTAGCCGCCGGTCGCGACCTCGCCGCAAGCGAGAATGGCGGGCTTACATTTTTGACACTTGGCCATGGCCGCCGGCGCCGAAGCGATCGCGATGGCGACCACCAGAAGCAGAATCAAATGTTTCTTCATCGTGAGTCTCCTTTTCAACGAGGCCGTCCCGCGTCTCGGCCATGGATGATGAAGTGGTTAAGGATGGCAGGATAGAGACATTCTGTATTGGGGTCTGAAGACGACGCCGACGTTTTGTAAGCGAAGCCTCTGTGCTCACTGTGCTCGGTGGTGAAACGGTTTTTCCCTGCCCTCGATGAAAGAGAAACCGAGTCCACCACCGAGGCACGAAGAGCACTGAGGCTTCGCCGCGATAACCCGTCACGTTCCGTTTACGCGTCGCACTCGCAAGCCGGGTTAGGATTCCCGCCCATGAATCGTACGCTCGCCTGCCTGCTTGCTCTTCTGCTCGTGCTTCCGTTACTTGCGGCAGATCCGCCGAAGTACGACGACAAGACATTCTCCGGTCTTCAGCTTCGCGGCATCGGGCCGGCGATGCCCTCGGGGCGCATCGTCGACATTGCCGTCGATCCGCGCGACGCGCGCACGTGGTACCTCGCCGTCGCCTCGGGCGGCGTGTGGAAGACCGTCAACGCCGGCACGACCTTCGAACCGATCTTCGAGAACGAAGGCTCGTACTCCGTCGGCTGCGTGACCATCGACCCGCACAACTCGCTCGTGATCTGGGTGGGCTCGGGCGAGAACAACAGCCAGCGCTCCGTGGCCTGGGGCGACGGCGTGTACAAGTCCCTCGACGGCGGGAAGTCGTGGAAGAACGTCGGCCTCGGCAAGTCCGAGCACGTCGGCAAGATCCTCGTCGATCCGCGCGACTCGAACGTCGTCTACGTCGCCGCGCAGGGACCGCTGTGGGCGCCGGGCGGCGATCGCGGTCTCTATAAAACGACCGACGGAGGCAAGACCTGGAAACCGGTGCTGACGATCAGCGAGAACACCGGCATCTCCGACGTCGTCTTCGATCCGCGCAATCCCGACATCCTCTACGCCGCGGCGTATCAGCGCCGCCGCCACGTCTACACGCTCATCAACGGCGGCCCCGAGTCGGGGATCCACAAATCGCTCGACGGCGGAGCGACCTGGACGAAGCTCGAAGGCGGGCTGCCGAAAGAATGGATGGGACGCATCGGCCTCGCGGTCTCCGCGCGCGAGCCCGATACGGTCTACGCGATCATCGAGGCGACGCGCAAAGCGGGCGGCTTCTTCCGCTCGAAGGACGCCGGCGCGAACTTCGAGAAGATGAACTCTTACTCCGGCGGCGGCGCGCAGTACTACGCCGAGATCTTCGTCGACCCGAACAACGCCGACCGCGTCTACGCGATGGACGTCTGGGTGAAGGTCAGCGACGACGGCGGGAAGACCTGGCGCAAGATCGGCGAGACGACGAAGCATCCCGACAATCACGCGATGTGGATCGATCCGCAGAACAGCGATCACTACCTGATCGGCTGCGACGGCGGTCTGTACGAAACGCACGACAACTCGAAAACGTGGGACTACAAGGAGAATCTCCCCATCACGCAGTTCTATCGGATCAGCGCGGACGACGCGCTTCCGTTCTACCACGTGTACGGCGGCACGCAGGACAACTTCAGTCTCGGCGGGCCTTCACGCACCGCAACCGCGCACGGCGTGCGCAATGACGACTGGTACGTGACCCTCGGCGGCGACGGCTTCCGCTCGCTCGCCGATCCGAAGGACCCGAACATCGTTTACGCCGAATACCAGCACGGCGGTCTCGCGCGCTTCGACAAGCGCACCGGCGAGGCGCTCGACATCCAGCCGCAGGCCGGCCCGGGCATGGACCCGCTGCGCCTGAATTGGGACTCGCCGCTGGTCATCTCGCCGCACGACAGCAACCGTCTTTACTTCGCCGCGCAATATCTCTTCCGCAGCGACGACCGCGGAAATTCATGGAAGGCGATCAGCGGCGATCTGACGCGGCGCATCGACCGCAACAAGCTGCCGGTGATGGGCCGCGTGTGGTCGATCGACGCGGTCGCGAAGAACACGTCGACGTCGTTCTACGGCAACATCGTCTCGCTCGCCGAGTCGCCGCTCACCGCGGGGCTGATCTATGTCGGCACGGACGACGGTCTCATTCAGGTGTCCGAGGATGGCGGCGCGAACTGGAGGAAGACCGAGCGCGTCGGGAGCGTGCCGGAATTCACGTACGTCTCGCACCTGCAGGCCTCCGCGCACGACGCGAACACCGTGTACGCGGCGTTCGACAATCACAAGACCGGCGACTTCAAGCCGTACGTCTACAGGAGCACCGATCGCGGACGCACGTGGGCCGCGATCACGAACGATCTCCCCGCGCGCGGCACGACCTACGTAATCGTCGAAGATCACATCGATCGCAACCTGCTGTTCGCGGGCACGGAGTACGGACTGTTCGTCTCGCAGAACGGCGGCGGGAAATGGATTCAGCTCAAGGGCGGCTTCCCCACGATCGCGGTGCGCGATCTGTGGGTGCAGAAGCGTCGCGACGATCTCGTCGTCGGGACGTTCGGCCGCGGCATCTACATCCTCGATGACTACCGTCCGCTGCGCACGATGTCCGCGCAGGTGGCGTCGCGCGAGGCGACCCTCTTCCCGACGCGCGATGCCGAGTTGTTCGTTCCGCGCCTGCCCCTCGGCATCGCCGGCAAGGGTTTCCAGGGCGACTCCTATTTCAGCGCACCGAACCCGCCGTTCGGCGCGGTCTTCACGTACTACCTGAAGGACGAGCTGAAGAGCCGCAAGAAACAACGCTGGGCCGAAGAGGCGCGCGTGGAGAAAGCGGGCGGCAATGAGCCGCCAGCGTATCCGACCTGGGAACAGTTGCGCGCGGAGGAACGCGAGCTCGATCCCTCGGTCGTGCTGATCGTGTCGGACGAAACAGGGAACGTGATCCGCCGCGTCAGCGGTCCGGTGAAGGCAGGCTTCCAGCGCGTGGCGTGGGATCTCCGCTATCCGCCGCCCGCGCCGATCGAGTTGACCGAGCCGGAGCCCGATCCATTCGGCACGCCGATCGTCGGACCTCTCGTGGTCCCGGGAAAATACAGCGTGCGTCTTTACAAGCGCATCGACGGCGTCGAGACCGCGCTCGGCGACGCGCAGACGTTCAACGTCGTGCCGCTGTACCTGTCGATGATGAACGAGGGCGACCGCAAGGAAGTGCTCGAGTTCCAGAAGCGCGCCGCGAAGCTGCAGCGCGAAGTGATGGGCGCGGAGAAAGTGGTCGGCGATGCGCTCACGCGGATGCAGTACATCCGCCGCGCGCTCGATGAGATCGAAGACGGCGACGCGCAACTGACCGCGCGAGTGAACGCGGTGGACACCGCATTGCGCGACATGGGCGAGGTGATCGGCGGTGATGCGATCCGCCGCCAGCGCAGCGAGCCTACGCCGCCGTCGTTGCTGGAACGCGTGAGCAACGCGGTGTCCGGCCTGTCGAGCACACAGCCGCCGACGCAGACTTACCGCGAGTCACTGAAGCTCGCGGAAGAGCAGTTCGCACCGCTCGCGACGCGGCTGCGGCAGGTGATCGAGGTGGATCTCGCGGGGATCGAGAAGCAGATGAACGCGCTGGGCGCGCCCTGGACACCGGGCAGGTTGCCGAGATAGAGACGATGGGGGGCCGCCGCCTCGGCGGCCGTACCGCCGGCGCCTCGCCGGCCGGGGGCCGGCGGTACGGCCGGCGAGGGCGCCGGCCCCCCATCTTCTAAAGCGGAGAGACGAATCGCGGCAGATGCGCGCTCTCGGCGCCGAAGGCGATCAGGTCCGCGACCGTATCGAAAGTCCCGGCGAGCTCCGGATGGCTCCCGGCCAGGTCGAGCAGATCGAAATCGTAGAGCGAGAGCAGGTCCTCGAACTCGAAGCCGAGGTAGCGGAAGTAGCGGGTGTTCGTCGCGATGAGAAATCCGAACGTCAGCGAGGTGCGCTCGAACAGCGGGAGCAACTCATCCACCCGTTCGTCTGGCCATTCGATGCCGAAGCGCTTCAGCGCATCCTTCAGAAAATCGGCGTCGATCGACTCGGCGAGAAGATTCCTGAACAGATAGAACAGCGCCACGACCTGAACCCCGACCTTGAGGCCCACGCGCGCGATCAGTTCCGCATACGGCTCGCACTCCTCGGCCGGCTTGTAGACCAGGTTGTTCATGATGAACAGCGCGCGCCCCTCTTCGCCGCAGCGATTGGCGTCGATGTTCGCCAGGAGATCGATCGCGTTTCCGAAAGACTCGCAGATCAGCACGCGCAGAACCGCGAGCGGACCTTGGGCGAGCGCCTCCCACGAGCCGATCGTGTCCGCCGTCACGCGATCCGCAACGCAATGCACGCTGTGATGCAGGACGTGGTTGATCGGATACGCGAGCTGCGACTCGAACGAGAGATCGGTGAAGACCGCCCCCGGAAAGCGCTGCGTGAAGTCCCGAAGCGGCGAGACCGTATCGTGGACGGGCATCCTGCGCGCCTTCAGAATCAGATCGAGCGAGAACAGCGGCAGGTCGAAGAGATAGCAGAAGTCTTCGGTGTCGAATCGATAGCCGAGGGCCCAGTAGCAGTCCCGCAGGTTCCGGTAGATCGGATGATGACGATAGAGGAATGCATCCCCGACGTTGAGGTCGTTGATGATTCGTTCGTTTCGGGGGAGTGTTTCGTCCTCGTGGGCTTTGAGGATCGTGGAGATCAGCATCGGGTGTGAAAAAACGGCCTCGGGCGAGGAGCACTCGCCCGAGGCCGTTCCTGAGGCATTTCTACCGCCAGGGCTCCGGGCGCTTGCTCTCGGAAAGGGTCTTAAACAGGTCTTTGGTGATCTTCTTCATGCAGCTAACTTCCTCACTCGAATTGGATTTTGGGGGTCTGCCGGGACCTTCTTGGCGTGCCGTAAAACGGGAAGGAACGGACTGGACTGTGGGGATTATCGCACGATCTCCTTCCGGATAGGAAGAGAAGGATTTCGGACTATCCAGTACACTCGTCGGGGTCCATGCGAAACTCGTCTGTCGCGCGATATGCCGGCCGGGTCGTGGTGCTTGCAACCACAATCACGTTGCTCGGCTTGGCTGCGCATGCGCTGCAGCCCGGACCGGCTGTTAGCCTCGTCTACCCCGCGACTGGTCTCGGGGCGGCCATCCTGTGGGGCTTCGGGCTCCGCTGGTGGCCGGTGGTGTTCATCGCCCAGTTTGCCCTCAGCTACCCCGCGAACGGATTCACGTGGGTACCGTTCTTCGTCGGTGCGAACGAGCTGATGGTGACGGTGCTGTTCTATTGGGTGATGACGCGCTTTCGCGTGTCGCGCGACCTCGCGCGCCTCCGCGATCTCGGCATCTTCACCGTTGGCACGCTCGTGACCACGGCCTCCGGCGGCGTGGCGACCTTCGCCAGTGAGTACTTCTTCCACTCGCGCAACGTGGCCAAGGTTCTCGCCGACGGAATGTCGATCTGGACCTCCGACTTCGTCAGCATCGTCATCTTCGTTCCACTCGTTCTTGGATGGCGGAAATGGCCGTTTCGCTCGCGCGTCCATTTCCTTCGCTGGCTCGCGCTGACCGTCGCTCTCATCGTCATCGGCGCGGCGATCGCGAGCGGCCCGGCGGCATCCGCGACGCTTTTCCTGCTGTTGCCGATCGTCGTCTTCACCGCGATCATCGCGGGCGTTCCCGGCGCCGCCACCTCGTCCGCCGTGCTCCTCTTCATCTTCCTCGGGATGCACGTCGAAAATTCGCCGAGCAGCATCGACGGCATCATTCGCATCGTCTTCGTCGGCACGGCGGCCGGAACGGGCTACGTGCTCGCCGTGGTGTGGGGTGAGCGCGAACAGAACGCGCGGCGCCTCCACGAGCTCGCGCATCACGATCCGCTCACCGGCATGTACAACCGCCACGAGCTCGAGCTGCGACTCGATGCCGCCGTCTCCGCGGGACCGCCGTCTTCGCATGCGCTGCTCTACCTCGATCTCGATCAGTTCAAGCTCGTGAACGACACCTGCGGCCACATCGCGGGCGATTGGATGCTGCAGGAGCTCGCGACGGAACTGCAGAACGCAGTTCCGAAGAGCGCGAAGCTGGCCCGCCTCGGCGGCGACGAGTTCGCGTGCATCGTCCTCGACGCGTCGAAGGACGACGCCACGGCCGTGGCCAATGCCATCCACGATGCGTTGAACCGCTACCGCTTCCGCTTCGGCTCCATGAGCTTCTCCGTCGGCGTGAGCATCGGCATCACGTTCTTCCCCGCCGAGGGCGGCGACACAGCGGATGCGGTCCTCGGACGCGCGGACATCGCCTGTTACGTCGCGAAGGAAAACGGTCGCCATCGCTCGCACGTCTACCTGCCGCGGGACGAGGCCATGCTGCGCTGGCACTCGTCCATCCAGCAGGTCTCGCAGCTCGAGATGGCGATGCAGAACGGCGGGCTGGAGCTCTGGCGGCAATCGATCCTGGACATCGTTGGCGGCCCGCCCGCGAACTTCTCCGAAGTCCTGCTGCGGCTCAACGAGAACGGCGTCGTACGCACCAGCGCGGAGTTCCTCCCGGTCGCGCAGCGCTTCGGGCTCATGGACCGCCTCGACCGCTGGGTGCTCGAAGGCTCGGCGCGCCATCTCGCGGAGACGGATGACCGCGAGCTCCGACTCAGCGTCAACGTCTCCGGCTCGACGCTGAACGACCCGTCGTTCTACGAGACCGTGATCGCCCTGCCGGAACGCTACGGCTTCGATCCGCGGAGGCTCTGCCTCGAGGTCACCGAAAGCGTGATGATCCACCGGCTGCGCCAGGCGGTGGAGGCGATGAAGGGACTGCGCGCGCGCGGATTTGATCTCGCGCTGGACGACTTCGGCGCCGGCGTCGCGAGCTTCGCGTATCTGAATGAACTGCCGGTCACGTACGTGAAGATCGATGGACGCATCGTGCAGCAGTTGCCCACCGATCCGGCGAGCGAGGTGATCATCGGCTCGCTGGTGCGTCTCGCGCGGCTGCGCAACATCGAATGCATCGCTGAATGGGTCGAGTCCGAGGAAACGCTCGAGCGCCTGCGCATCCTCGGCGTGCGCTACGGGCAGGGGTTCCATCTCGACATGCCGTCGCCGTTGCAGAATCGTGTCAGCGCCGTAGGACCGATCGATCTTGCCAGCCGCACGCGCAGCGCATAGAGTGCGCGCGGTTCGCGAGCGACATGAAAATCAGCCGAATTCTCTTCTTCCTTTTCGCCATCAGTGCGTCCACCGTATTCGCCCAGGAAGCCGATCTCGCTGTCGAGAAATTCGGCCCTTCCGAAGCCCCACCGGACAGCGACGTGTCGTACAGCGTCACGGTCACCAACGTGGGACCGGATGACGCGGCGGACGTGACGCTCACGGACCTCGTGCCGACCGGAATGACTTACGTTTCGGCGACGCAGAACAACGGCCCGGCATTCACGTGCGATTCCGCGATCGTATGCACGATCGCGTTGCTGCCCGCAAGCGCGTCCGCGAACTTCACGTTCGTCTTCCACCTCGACACGGGCACAGAGTTCGTCAACACCGCGACCGTCGCGACGAAGACGGCCGACCCGAACGACGAAAACAACTCGAGCATCGCGTTCACGACGACCGGACCGCCGCCGCAAGGCGATCTGTATCTGCAAAAGACCGCGCCGGCAGCGGCCGCACCCGATACCGACGTCGCATTCGAGATCACGCTCGGCAACGCCGGTCCGAGCGCGGCCGGGAACGTCCTGCTCACGGACAATCTGCCCGCGCCGCTGACGTTCGTGTCGTTCGTGCAGAACAGCGGCCCAAACATGTCGTGCGGCACGTCGACTTGTACACTGGCGAGTTTCCCCGCAGGCACGATCGCGACGTTCACGCTCACCGGTCATGTTCCCGCCGGCACGCCGACGGGCACGGAAATCACGAACACCGCGACCGTGGAGTCGGAGAACGATCCGCTGGATGAGAACAACACGGCGACGACGACCGTGACGGTGTCGACGGCTGACGTGAGCATCGAGAAGGAAGGACCGCCCACGGCCGTCGCGGGCACGACGATCACTTACACGATCACGGTCGTGAACAACGGCCCCGATCCCGCGCTGAACGTGGTCCTCTCCGATCCGGCGCTCTGCCAGACCACGAACTGCAACCTCGGCACGCTCGCGATGGGCGCGCCGGTGGAGTTCACGTTCGACGTGGACATCCCGTCGAGCGCGACCTCGTGGTCGAACACCGCGACCGTCACCACCGACAGCATCGATACGAACGCCACCAACGACAGCTCGACGGTGATCACGACGATCTCGCAGAGCGCGGACGTCGCGATCGTGAAGAGCGGCCCGGGAACGGTAGTCGCCGGCACGAACGCCACGTATTCCGTCACCGTCACGAACAACGGCCCCTCGGACGCGTCGAACCTGTCGGTCACCGAGTCGCTGCCCGTGGGGACGACGTTCGTTTCCTCGACGTGCAGCTCGACCACCTGCAACTTCGCGACGCTCACCGCGGGCACGTCCACCAATCTCACGTTCGTCGTGCACGTGGACGTCAATGCGACCGGTCCGCTCGTGAATACGGCCACCGTGACCGCATCGACTGCAGATCCGAATGGGAACAACAACGAGTCGTCGGCGACCACCGCGGTTACGCCAGCGCCGCCCGGTCTCACGATCTCGAAGACGGCCGATCCCTCGGCCGCGCTCGTCGGCTCGCAAGCGACCTACACGATCGTCGTCGCGAACAATGGTCCCGGCACCGCGATGGACGTCGTCGTCACCGACGAGCTCCCCGCCGGTACGACCCTTGTCTCGGCCCCCGGCAACTGCACCGGCACGACGACGATCACGTGCACGATCGGAACGCTGACGGCCGGGAGCTCGTCGACGATCGAGCTCGTCGTCACGCTGCCGTCGACGCCGGGAACGGTGACGAACACGGCGCGAGTCGAGCCCGGGGATGCAGAAAGTACCGCCGCGATCACGGTGTTCGCTTCGCCGGTGGCGATTCCGACGCTCTCACCGCTCGCGCTGGCGCTCCTCGCGCTCACCCTCGCGTCAATCGTTCTCGTCGGGCTGCGATCCACTTCATGACCGCGAAAATCACCAGCGCAGCGAGCGTCGCGAACGTGATCGCGCGCCCGATCACGAACGACTCCGGCCAATACACCACGCGCACCGCGTGCTTTCCCGCGGGCACGTGCACGGAGAGAAACGACGCATTCGCGTTCTGCATCTCGACGCGACGTCCGTCGACGTACGAGCGCCAGCCTTTCCACGCCGTCTCCGAAATCACGATCCAGCCGTCGCGCTGCATCGCGGCGTCGAGTAGATAGCGTCCGCCCGGACTGTACTCGCGGACGCTCACCCGTCCCGGCCCGTTGTCGCGCTCGTACGGCGCAACGGACGCGGTGAGCCAGACCAGATCGCCGTAGTCCGACTGCTTCTTCATCTCCGCCACCTGCTCATCCACCGGCAGTCCGAGCTTCACGCGGCGCGGCACGAACGCGCGATCGAGCGCGCGCGTGTTTTCCAGTAGCGCCGCACCGCGCTGCTGCGCGACCTTGCGCCACCCTTCCGGCACCGGCGCGGTATCGGAGACGACCGCGTAGCGCACGTTGAGGAACGAGAGGAACGGGCGGCCGATGTCGTCGACGCGGTTGAACCAGATCGGCTGGAACGTGCACCAGAGCGGCCACAGTTTGATCGAAGGCGAGTAATGCAGCGCGTCGAATCCGCGCACGTCTTCGAGTCCGTAGAACGCGTTCGTCCCCGGCAGCAAAGCGTAAGACTGCCCCACGAATCGAAACGGCTCGCGCACGTTCTTCAGCGGCTCGAAGATCGCGATCGGCGGATACGCCGACTCCGCCGGAAAGGTCTTGAACGTGCCACCCTCGGACAGCACCCGCTGCGCGACGAGCAGCGCGAGCAACGTAGGCGCGACGACGCGCAGCGGCGGACGAAATGCGAGCAGCAGCGCCGCCGCGCCGAGGAAGAAGAGCTCCGCGAAGATCTTGAAATCGCCCCAGTCGGAGAAGGTGATCGCGAGCACGACATTGCGCTGCAGCCACCACGTCCCCGCCGCGAGCGCGATCAAGACGATCGTGAGAGTCAGTGCGGCAGCGCGGAAATCGCGGCGGCGAAGGAGCTCGTCGACTCCGAGGGCGGCGAGGATGGCGAGCGAAAGCGCGGCGGTGAACGCGAGGCGCTCTTCATAGGTGATTCCCATCAGCGGCAACTTCTTCAGCGCGACGACCGCCGGCTCCCACCGGCTCTCCACCGCGATACACGCGAGCGCCATCGCGAAGAAGAACCCCGTTTCAGCGGAGCGTCGCCGCCACACCGCGTACACCGCCAGCGCCAGGATGATGCTGCCGCACGCCGCGGTCTCCGCCTGCGTCAGTCCCAGCGGCGGCTTCACCCACTGGCGCACGTGAAGGTGCGGAAAGAGATCCGTCGCGAGGATCGAGAGGACGCGCTCGGCCGGCATCTCGCGCGAGGCGGTCGTGAAGTACTTCTGTTTGATCTCCAGCTCCGCCGATTGCTGCACGGCCTCGAAGAACGGGAGCAACTGAATCGACGAGAGCAGCAGCGCGATCACGCCACCCGCGACGGCCGCGCCGATCGCGCGCCATGGCGCAACGCGCGCCCGCACGAGCTCGAAGACGCCGTAGGCCGCGCCGGCCAGCACCGCGAGAAACAGCGTCTCCGGATGTCCGGCGAGCACCATCAACGTGAGCACGAATCCGAGAAGCATCGTCGACGCGACACCCGGTCTGCGCGCGACGCGGCCCGCGGCCATGAGCAGCATCGGCTCGTACACGAGCGTCCCGCCCATCGCTGTATGGATGTAGAGCACGGTCGATCCGGCGAACATCCATCCCGCGGCCGCGACGAGCGCCGCAACCTCGCTGCAATCGAGCTCGCGCGCGAGCAGAAACGCGCCCAACGCCGCGATGAGCAGCCAGATCGAAGTCGTGTACGTGAAACTCACCGCGGCCGGCAGCAGGCAGGCAATGAGCGTGATCGGACTGTAGGGCGCGGATTGCGTTGCGGCGGCGAACACGTTCCCGCTCAACATGTACGCGTTCCACAGCGGCCACTCCCCTCGCTGCAGCGACGCCTGCAACGTGCGGCGCCACGGGAACATGCTGCCGTAGACGTCCGTCGCCGCTGCGTTGTGCGGCGTCCCGATGCCGTATAGCGGCTTGAGCGCAGACAGCGGCTCGCTCGCGTACGGATAGTCCACCGGTCCATACACTCCGCCGGTAACCACGGCAGGTCCGGTGATCGCGAGCGGCAGAACGAACAACACCAGCGCCGCCGCCCACGACAGCGGCCGCACGAAGTGATGGACGAGCCAGAGAAGAAGGATCGCCGTGGCGGCGTAAAGGGCGAGGACCATTCGCGCCGTTACTGTAGCAGTGTCATCCCGAGCGTGAGTCGAGGGACCCGGGCGGGCGGGGCGCCAAACGAGTCGTCGAGTCGTCGAGCTTCCGAGGCTGTGAGACTATCCCGTCGGCGAAGGCGCGATCAGACGGTCGATGAGAGACTGACGGAACGCGTCCAACCGCCGAGCAGTTGCTGCATCCGCTCCGACTGCGTCAGCGAGCCGCTTCACATCGAGCTCGCGAAGCACCCACGCGAGCGTCAGCGGCGAGAACCCACTATCGCGCCGCGGCGCCGCGGCGATCGCTGTATCCAAATCCTCGCCGCTCTCGACGAGAGCTTCGACGTCGATCAGGTCCCGGAGCTCCGAACGACTGAGAAGCGCGCAGAGTTTCTCAATGAGAATCGCATGCCGCGAATCGACGAGGATCTCCACGGCGCCGATCCGATGAGGCACAGTGGGTTCGAGGTCATCGCCAGGCTCCGCGATCAGATCGACCCGCACCACGGATTCATTGTCCGTCACTCGAAGGCGCACGAACGATGCGCTGCTCTGTAGTCTCGACACCATCAGTCCCGCAGCGGTCAATCGTCCCTCCACATCGCGAGCCAGATCGCCGAGATCCGCACGCTGCCGCCAGAACAAATCCAGATCGCGTGTTTCGCGATGTGCGAGATACACGCCCGAGAGCGCGGCGCCTCCGCCGAGGACGAAAGGCGGTTCGAGCCCGGCGAGCGTTTCGAGAACACGCGTCTGCAGCGGGTCGAGCTTACCGGCGGACGTAACCACCTCTCTCCCACTCTCCCAACAGCCATGCCCAGAATTCGCGGGACTTGCCGAGGTAGCGTTCCACGTCGTTCCAGAGATCGGCCAGCTCTTGCGGCGAGACGAACTGCAGGACATCGTCGGGCTTCGCCTGACGCATCATCTTTCCCACGAGATACGGCCGCGCGGCGGCCGTGCGATCACCGACCACGCGCTCGAACTCATCGAGCGTCATCTCCATGTCCCACAGGAAATAGGGTCGACCCTGCGGATCGACCAGCCGGTCACGTGGCGTCGGCGCGAGCATGCGAAAAGAGTAACGCACTCACAGCCGCATCGCCGCGAGCTTTGCTCCCGCCGCGATGATGCACGCGCCGGCGAGGCGCTCGAACAGCGGTGCGTGGCGGCGGTAGCGCGCGCGGCCGCGGTCCGCGGCGAAGCCATACAACAGCAGCACCGGGAGCTCGAGCATGATCGAGATCGTGCCGAGGATCACGAACTGCATCGTCATCGGTTGTGTGGGGTCGACGAACTGCGGCAGGAGCGCGGTGAAGAAAACGATCGCCTTCGGATTCGCGAGCTGGGTCAGGAGTCCCTGCACGAATGAACCGCTATCCCCTCGAAGCCTCGACGACTCGTCGACCTGACGACTCGGCATCACCAGCATCTTCAATCCGAGCAGCACCAGGTACGCCGCACCGACGATCTGCAGCACATCGAACACGCGCTTCGACGCAACGAGCAGCGCGCCGAGCCCGGCGGCGGAGAGCGCGAAGTAGATCGCGTTTCCGGTGAGGATCCCCGCCGCGCCGCGGCGCGAGCTGGCGAAGCCGCGACGCATCCCCTGCGACACGACGAGCAGTACCGCCGGTCCGGGCGTCATCGAAAGCAACAGCTCCGTGGCAGCGAAGAGGAGGAGGTTGCTCGGCGACATCGGTAACAAGAGTAGAGTGCGCGCCGCGATGGAACCACTCTTCACGCCGCGCGCAATCGGATTCGCACGAACGCCCTACCCCGATGTGAGCGTCGTCCCGAAAGGTCCTTTAGCGAAGCACGACGCCGAGGGCACGCTCGAGATCCTGCCCGAGCTCGCGGAAGGCCTCACGGACATCGAAGGCTTCTCGCACTTGATCGTGATCTGGGTGTTCGATCGCGCGAAGGGATTCGAGCTCGTCACGACGCCGCCGGGCGGCACGATCGCACACGGCGTGTTCGCCACGCGCTCTCCCTACCGTCCGAATCCGATCGCCCTGACGATCGTCGAGTTGCTACGCCGCGAAGGAAACCGCCTGCATGTCCGCGGCCTCGACATGGTCGACGGAACTCCGATCCTCGACATCAAGCCGTACCTGTCGAACGTTCCGGAGGAGAAGCTGCGCCGCGGCTGGCTGCCGGAGTTCGAACAGCGGCGCGGGTGACGCTCAAGCCGTGAGCTGTTGTTGAATCGCGAGCTGATCGAAGACCACGCGATGCTCCGCGATCCTGCCGTCGCGCACGGTGAGAATGTCGATGACCTCGAACGCGATCGGCCTGCCCGTGGACGGCACGCCCATGAACTCGCCGCGATGCGTCCCTTCGAACGTCTTGCGCGTCACGACCTTCTCGCCCTCGGCAATTTGTTCGTGAATGCGGACCTGAAGATCGGGAAACGCGGAGCGTAAATACCCGAACAACATCTTCACGCCGTCACGCGTAGCCGGTACGCCGGGAAAAGGAGTGTGGTCGACGAAGTCCTCGGCAAGCAGCTCGTCGACGACGTCGAGTTTGCCCTGCGATTGCGCTTCATCGATCAAACGCCGGATCAGGTTCTTGTTCGCCTCTGCAGACATGGGTGGACCTCCCTCTGGTGATGAAGTACGAGGGAGGTCGCAGAACGGATTGCCTACAGAATGCGATCCAGGCCGCGCAACAGGCCAGTGACCTGGGGCACTCGCCGGATCGCGAGCAGCGTCCCGGCGATGTACGGAGTTGCGCCGGGACCGGCGTCATATTGAATGGTCAGTCTTTCATCTTCCTGGCCGAACCGAACCTCGAGACCAATCGTGTAGCCCGGGAGTCGCAGCGAGTGGATGCGAGATCCATTCACGCCGGCGCCCCGTGCTTCGACCTGTCCGATCGTGTTCTCGATTGGCACTTCGAGCGCGGGCGCGGTCACTTCGGAAAGACGCCAGGCCAATTCGCGCGCCATTCCGCTGGGCGCATCGACTTTGCCGGCGTAGGCCGTATCGATGATTTCCCAGTTCTCGAGGTGCGCTGCTGCCTCAACCGCAAACCGTTGAAGGAGTGCTGCTGTGATGGCGAAGTTTCCAACCGCAACCACGCCTACGCCAGCTGCCGTGGCCAGAGCATCGATCTCTTCGAAGCCCTCCTGGGTCAGGCCCGAGCTGCCAATGACGACGTGGCGACCGGCCCGAATGGCGGCGAGCACGTTCTCACGCACGGACGCGGCACTCGTGTAATCGACGAACACGTCCGAGGGCGTGCGCAACGCGTCGGCGACGGAACCACTGATCTGAATGTCGGCGATCCGTTCGCCTGCTTCACGTCGCGCCACCGCGGCAACCAGTTCCAGATCGTCTGCTTCGAGGATGGCCTGCGCGAGCGGCTTTCCGACCCAGCCGGTCGCGCCGGCGAGTGTTACGTGAATCATTTTCGGGAGCATAACGCACGCGGTTACCCGCGCGCGGCGGCGACAGCAGCGACGTACTGTCGCGCCTTTTCCGTGATCGCCGCGGCGTCGCCGCGTCTCAGTGCGGCGAGGTCGACGAGATCGGCGCCGACGCCGAGTGCGAACGCGCCGGCGGCGATGAACTCCGCGGCGTTCTTCAGCGACACGCCGCCGGTTGGGAGCAATTCGATCTGCGGGAGCGGCGCTTTCAATGATTTGAGATACGTCGCGCCGCCGACTGCGTTGGCGGGAAAAACCTTCACCGCGTTTGCGCCTACTTTCCAGGCCGTGACGATCTCGGTCGGCGTCAATGCGCCGGCGAAAATCGGCACGACGACGCGGCGGCACAATTCGATCGTCGGAACGTCGAGCGCCGGACTGACGATGAACTTCGCGCCGGCGTCGATGCACTCCTGCGCCGTCTCCGCATCGAGCACCGTGCCCGCGCCGATCAGAGCTTCGTCGCCGAGGCGCTTCGTGAGCGCGGCGATGATCTGCACTGCGCCGGGCACGGTGAGCGTGATCTCGAGAATCGGGATGCCGCCGGCGCGGATGGCTTCGACGGCCGCGAAGGCCTCGTCCGCCGATGAGGCGCGGACGACGGGAACGATCCCGACTTCGCGAATGCGTTGCATGATGTCGACGGTCGTCATCAGCGACTCACGCGGGCGGTCCCGCCCTTCATCACGCGCTCGACTTCCGCGAGCGTGGCCATGCTCGTGTCGCCGGGCGTCGTCATCGCCAGCGCGCCGTGCGCGGCGCCGCATTCGACGGCCCATTGTGGGCCTTTGCCGGCGAGGAATCCGTAAATGAGCCCGGAGGCAAACGAGTCGCCGCCACCGACGCGATCCATAATCTCGAGATTCGGACGCGGCGTCGCTTCATGGAACTCGCCTGCACTCCATGCAATCGCGCCCCAGTCATTGCGCGTCGCGGTGTGCGCGATGCGCAGCGTCGTCGCAATCACCTGCAGGCCGGAGAAATCCGTGCGCACGCGGCCGATCATCTGCTGGAACGCTTCCTTCGGCAGTTCGCCCAGGTGCTCGTCGACGCCTTCGACGTCGAATCCGAGGGCGACGCTGAAATCCTCTTCGTTGCCGAAGAGCACATCCACGAGGCCGACCAGCTCGCGATTGACCGCGCGTGCCTTCTCCGCGCCGCCGATGCCTTTCCAGAGGGACGGGCGGTAATTCAGGTCATAAGAAACAACCACGCCGTGCTTGCGCGCGGCCTCCATCGCCTCGCGCGCGACCGCGGGCGTCGTTTCAGACAGCGCAGCGAAAATGCCGCCGGTGTGAAACCAGCGCGCACCCGCGAACACTTCATCCCAATCGATGTCGCCCGTTTTCAATTGCGACACCGCGGTATGTCCGCGGTCGGAGCAGCCGAGGGCCGCGCGGACGCCGAAACCGCGCTCGGTGAAATTCAGGCCATTGCGCGCGCGACGTCCGACGCCGTCGTCGCTCACCCAGCGCAGGAACGACAAGTCCGTGCCGCCCTGCAGCATCAGATCTTCAATGAGTCGGCCGACGGGATTGTCGACGAGCGCCGTCACAATGGCGGTGCGTTGTCCGAAACAGCGGCGCAACCCGCGCGCGACGTTGTACTCACCGCCGCCTTCCCACGCCTGGAACGTGCGCGTCGTCGCGATGCGGCCGTCGCCGGGATCGAGGCGCAGCATCACCTCGCCCAGTGAGACGAGATCGAAGCGCGAGCTCTGCGCGTCCTTGAGCTTCATTTTCTCGAGGCCTCGAGTCCCGAGCCGCCCTGCGCGTAATCGGGATGCACGTTCACGACACCGAACTGCCGGTCCACGGTCTCGCGATTCGCAGCCATCATCCAGAGGAAATTGATTGTCCCACCGGGCGCGGAGACGTTGGGGTGATATCCGCGCGGCATGATCACGACGTCGTCTTCCTTGACCACCGCGACGAGCTCGGGGTTGCGCGGATCGGTATAGACGAACTGCACGCCCCACCCCGGCTCCGGCATGTCGATATAGAGATACGCCTCCTCGGCGAGACTCGCATGTTCGTGCGGCGGCCAGGACGTCCAGTTGCCCGGTTTACTGAACGTGACTCCGGCCAGGATGCGTCCGGCCTGCACGTTCTTGCCGATGAGGACATTGAGCGTGCGCTGCGAGGAAGGACCGCCGGTGTCGAAATGCAACGCCGGATCGTTCTGGACATCGGCAAACTTGACGAGCTGCTGCGGATATTGGTGCTCGACTGGCGCTGCAACTTCGGCGAGATCGCAGCCGTTCGAACCGGGCGTCACCGTGACTTCTGTATCACGCGGCACATAGAGCGCGTCGTATTGACTCAGAGTTTCGCCGGCGACGGTCGCGCTCCCCTTCAGGCAGATGAACGCCGTCTCCCGTTCCTCGGTGGAAAACGTGATCGGTTCATCATCCAGCACAATGCGCCCGTAATGCAGATGTCGCGCGGCAGTGATCCCCGGTTTCACCGAGACGCGCCGGCCGCGATGCTTCGCGGTATCGCGGACGACGCACGTTTGCGCGTCGATGGGTGGCAGATCGCTCACTTCGTTTCTCCTTTGGCCGGCGGCGGCGCAGCCTCGGTGATGACGCGCTCCAGCGTCAAGTCGACGGCGCCTTCGATGACGTGGCCCTGCGCGACACCGCGAAATTCGCTGTCGCGCACGACGATGTTCCGCACCGGTGCCTGTTCCAGGCCGCGGATGTAGAGCGCGTGTTTGCTCTGCTTCGAACGCATCCTCTCGACGAGCACGTTCCGCACTTCGGGGACGAACGGTCCGGAGTCGCGGGGCTCGTAACGGAGATCGATCTCGATCGGCGCGAGGTTGACGGTCCCGATCTCGATGTCGCGGACGAACACGTTCTCGATGATGCCGCCGCGCAGTGTATTGGTCTTGAAACGCAACGCCCGCTCGAGATTTTCGCTGTCGAGCTTGCACTTCTCGGCGAAAACGTTGCGCGCGCCGCCGGTGATCTCGCTGCCGACCGTAATGCCGCCGTGACCGTCTTTCATCTCGCAGTTGCGGATGATCACGTTCTCGACCGGCGTATGCAATCGCCGTCCGTCGCCATTGCGTCCCGATTTCAACGCGATGCAGTCGTCGCCGGTGTCGAAAACGCAGTCTTCGATGAGCACGTCGCGGCACGACTCAGGATCGCAGCCGTCATTGTTCGGGCCGTGCGAGTTGACTTTGATTCCGCGGACGGTGACGTTCGTGCAGAGCGTCGGATGCGTGACCCAGAACGGCGCGTTGAGAAGGGTCACGCCTTCGATGAGCACGTTCGTGCAGCGATACGGCTCGATGAACGACGGGCGGAGAAAGTGTCCCGGCCCGTAGACGCGCTGCGCGACCGGAACGCCATTCTCGGCCTGTTGAAAGAGTTGATTGCGATCGGCGAGCTGCGGAGCCGGCCCTTCGTTGTTCTTGGTGACGTCAGCGCGCTTGCCGGTGGTCACGCCCTTCCACGGCCACCAGTGCTCTTCGTCCGCCTGTCCGTCGAGCGTTCCCTCGCCCGTCACGGCCACGTCTTCGCACTCGAACGCATAAATGAGCGGCGAGTAGTTCATCAGCTCGACGCCTTCCCATCGCGTCAGCACGAGCGGGTACTTCGACGGGTCGCGGCTGAAGCGCAGCGTCGCGCCTGCAGCAACGTGCAGCTCGACGCGGCTCTTCAGATGAATCGCGCCGGTCTCATAGTCGCCCTCGGGGACGACGACGCGTCCGCCGCCCGCTTTGTGCGCCGCCTCGATCGCCTTGCTGATCGTTTTGTATTTGGTGATCACAAAGTCGCGGCGAGGGATTCTCGGCGGAGTGATGCGCGCGAGGAGATCCGGGAGCGAGGCCCAGGGGTCCTTCAGATCGACGTTCAGCGGCGCAGGGGATTGTGACCACGCGACGCGGGGCGTGAGCGCAAGGCCCGCGCCGGCGAGGAGGACGTTGCGAACGATATCTCGTCGATTGATGGTCATCAGGGTCTCACGAACGTGCTCCTGCGCCCCTCATCCGCCTTCGGCACCTTCTCCCCGCCGAGCGGGGAGAAGGCTCTCGCAGGAAGCGCGCCTCGAGAGCCTTCTCCCCTCGTGAGGGGAGAAGGTGCCGAAGGCGGATGAGGGGTTGTTTCCACACGCAACGGCGACCGCACGCGTTGCACCCACTGCTCGATGGCCCGATCGAAGTCCGCGACTTCGACGAAGTCGCCGCTGCGGTCCCATCCCGATCCGACCCAATACACCACCGGCAGCCGCGCGACCACGAGTTGATTCCCCTCAGCCTCCACGACATCGACGATCGAGGTCGGATCGAGCACCACGGCACATCCGAACTCGCCGGCGTTATCTTTCACTGGCCCCCACGCGCGCATCCAGCCGCTGGCACGCTCGACGCGAAACTGCGCCTTCGGCTCCTTCTTGAGGCCTGCCGCGTAGGTAGCGTCCGCAGAACTGTCATAGCGACTCTCGAAGCGATTGAAGTTCTGTCCCGCGTCGAGCGTGATCCGCTTGGTCTCGCCGAGATCGGGATACCGCAGTTCGAAGACGAGCCGGATCGGCCCGTTGGCGAGCACGCGCGATTCGCGGAAGTTCTTCGACACGACGAGCTTCCCGTCGCGCCACAAGCCGTTGCCGCCGCAACCGCGGCTCTTGCCGGCGGAGTAGAAATCCGCGCCTTCGCCGTTGTCGCGGTGATAGTCGTCGGCCATGTACCAGTCGTTGAGCACGAGCCGGCGCGTGCGCTTGAGCCAGACGTCGACGGTGCTCGACGTCAGCGGCTCCCTTTCCCACGTCTCCAGCGCCGCGCCGTACATGCGATGCGCGACGCGGTCGTTCTCCCACGCGAAATCGTCGAAGCGCTCGCGATTGAAGCGTCCATAGACCCAAAAATCGGACGGCTTGTATGCGCGCTTTTCGCCGACGCGCAGGTCGAACACGCGCTGCCCACGCGACGGCACGTCGGTCTGAAAGATGAGACTCTCGTTCAGAGCCTGAGCGAGCACTTCGCGGTTCGTGCCGCCTTCGAAAACGTGGATCTTCGTCAGATCGTTGCCGAGCGGCGTGAGCGTCGCCGCGGCCAGTTCGACGGTCTCCGACTGTCGTGCAAACGACAGCTCGTTGTGGACGGTGATGGTGAGGGATTGCGCGAAGAGGCTGCCGGCGGCCAGGAGGGCCACCGGCAGTCCGAGGAGGATCTTCATCAGAAGGTCAGTTTCGCACCGAGCTGGATGTCGCGGGGATTGTTTCGATCCTGGTTGATGAGGCCGAAGTTCGCGTTGGTCGGATCCTGATTCGGATTCCACAGGACGGTGTAGTTCAACGCGTTGATGGCTTCGACGCGGATCTGCAGATCCATCCCGCTGGGCAGTCCGAAGGTCTTGTAGATGCCGATGTCCACCAGCTGCACGTCGTCCGTCCGCACGTGCGGGAGCGTCGACGGGAAATAGCGGACGTTGTTCGCGAGCACGATGCGCTGATCGGTGCGGCCCGTGCCGCCGGGGATGTAGAACCCCGAGATGTCCCACGCCGCGCAATCGAGTCCGGCCGTTCCGCCGTCCGGACAATGCCCGCCGATGTGCGCGCGCAGATCGCGCGGATCGCGAGTCGGGTCGTAATAGAGGCTGGTGTTCCACACCAGCGGCGCGCCGGTCTGATACTGATACGTCGCGCTGACCGTCCAGCCTCCGAGGACCGCGTCGGTGATCGCGTTCCAGTTCGAGCCGAAGCGCTGCTCGCGGCCGAAGGGAAGCCGAATGGTCGTGCCGAGCGACGCGCGGTGCGGACGATCATTCGGCGAAATTCGATCTTCGAGCTCGCCCGAGGAGTGATTGAGATAGTTCAACTTGTCGCGCGCTTCTGAGCGCGTGTACGTCGCCAGAACGGAGTTGCCGGAGGAAAAGCGTTTCTCGACGCGGATCGAGCCCGCCTGATATTCGTCGGACCCGACATACTCCTCGGTGCCGACGCTCGGCGTTCCGCCGATCGCGCCATTGGCCGCGCCGACCAGATACTGCGGATACGGCCGCAGAAGCTGGTTGCGGGTAATGGTCGCGCCGTTGAAGCTGCTGCCGGGGAGCAGACCTTGGAAGGGATTCGGAACCGTCTGACTGAGAGATGTCTCGTGAGCCGCGTCGCGCATCGGCGACGTCGACAGGTATTGCATCGGCAGCGCATTGAGGTCGCGAAGGACCGGCAGGTTCCGGCCGCGCGAATTCACGTAATAGACCTCGGTCGACCATCCCGCGCCGAGGTCGCGCTGGGCGCCGATCTGCCAGCGCGTGTAGTACGGGATCTCCCGTTCGGACGGCACGATCGTCCCGAGGGTAAATCCGAGTCCTGTGGCAGGACCAAGCGATGAGCCGGTCGGCTGCGTCAGTTGGCCGCCGGGAATCGGGTTGTCCAGATTGGCGATGAACGTCGCGCCGTTGTTCGTCGTCGTAATGATTCCCGTCGGCTGCGAGAAGCCGATCTGATTGCCGGCGTCGAAGTAATAGTCGTAGCTGAAGAGACCCGCGCCCGCGCGCACGACGGTCTTTTTGTCGATGAGATACGAAGCTGCGATGCGCGGCAGCACTTTGAAGAGATCGTCGTAAATCGCGCCGTCGGCGAACTGCAATCCGCCATTGACGCGGAAGGCGTTCGGCGCGATCTCGGGAATCGGATTCGCCGCGTATTTGGCCATCGCTGCTGCGGCGATCGGGCTGGCCATGCTCGCATCGAAGCCGCCGATGTTGCGATCCTCCGACTCGGTCATTGCCTGATGCAGCTCGACGCGGAGGCCCAGGTTGATCGTCAGTCTGTCGTTGAAACTCCAGTCGTCCTGCGCAAAGAGCGAATGCGAGATCTGGCGATAGTCGGCGTCGGCGGCGATCTCGAACTGACTGGAAGTGCTGCCCGCAGTGGCCACGGTGCTCGTGCCGGTCGTCGGCAGTCCGAGGAGGAACTGCGCCCACGACTGCGCGAGCACGTTCAGCGCCGCGGAGTTGTTCGCGCGCGTGTAGGCGCCGTTGAAGTGATACCGGCCGGCGCCGTATTCGGCGTTGTCGATCTCCCAGCGCTGATGACGGAGCTCATAGCCGGTGCGGAGCGAATGTCCCGCCGTCACCCAGCTCGCGGTCGGCGTCAAAGAGATGTTGGTGAAAGGACGATCGAAGCCCGTGCCGAAATCGGAGCGCTGCGAGCCGAGGGAGGCGATGCGCGAATTGGCGTTCGTCGTGCTGAAGCCGCCGAAGGTGATGAAAGGCAGGTATTTGTAGTCGTTCATCAGGCGTACGACGTCGGCCGAGTATCCGAGCTCCGCGGGGTCGAACTCGTCGGCCGGCTTGCGGTATTCGCCGAATTGCGACCACGCGCCGACGACGTCGACCATCAACGCATTGCCGAGCATCGACGTGTATCCGAGCGTCGCGCCGGTATTGCTGCGGTAATCGAATCCCTTCGTGACCAGGAAGCCGCCGATCTCCCCTTCGCCGGTCGCGTTGGACGCGCCTTTGGCCCAGTTGTAGCGGTCCTCTTCACGCTTGTTCCAGTAGGCATTCAGAAACAGTTTGTTCGAGCCGTTGAAATTGTGATCGCCGCGGAGAAGGAAGGCGTTGTAGTCGTAAGGCCGCAGCATGTTGGTGAAGTAGTTGTCCTCGAGTCCTTGACGGTTCGGCTCCGGATAGAGGGCCGCGTACGCGCGGGCGACGGCACTGATGCGATTCGCCGGGATGAGGTTTCCCGCAAACGCGGTGCGCGCGTTGTTGCTGCCCGTGGCGGTCAACGGATCGTAAATCTGCACGCCCGCCCATTCGGAAAGATCGCCCCCGCGCATCTTCATCGTCGGCACGGTGTAGCTCGAAGCCTCGGGCTGAATGTCCTTGAGGCGCTCGATGGCGATCATGAAGAACGTGCGGTCGCGGATGACCGGACCGGACATCGTGGCGGTGTAGCGGTCGTACTCGCGCGTCGGCTTCTCGCCGCCGGCACGCTCCGTCAGAAGCGGCGTCGCGGAACGGCTGTCGCTGCGATTGAAGTACGCCACCGATCCGTTCCAGGCATTCGTGCCGGTCTTGAGCGCAAGGTTCACCGTCGCGCCGGCGGTGTGCCCCGACTGCGCGTCGAACGCGTTCGTCTGAACCTTGAACTGCGAGATGGCGTCGGACGGAGGCGAAAATCCGACGACTCCGCTGTTGTTGCCCGGACTGGTGTTGTTCGGCGAAACGCGGTTGGGCGCGCCGTCGAGTGTGAAGTCGTTGCCGCCCATCGCGCCGTTTGCGACGATGCCGCCGAGGTTGCCGTTGTCCATCGGACGTGAGAAGTGCAGATCGGAGGAGTCGGAGACGCCCGGCGCAAGACGCGTGAGCATGTACGCCGTGCCGTCGCCGAGGGGGAGCTGCTGGATCTGATTGCTGTCGATGACCGCGCCGGTGACGCCGGTGGTCGTATCGATGATCGGAGCGCTCGCCGTCACGACCATGACCTCGGACACCGAGCCCTGCTCCAGCTTGAAATCGACGGGGATCGAGTCACCGACCCTGACGTTGATTCCTTTCTGCTGAACGGTCTGCAGTCCTTCGAGCTGCGCCTGCACGTTGTAGGTGCCGGCGTTGAGATAGCGGACCTGAAACGCTCCGCGCTCGTCGGTGAGCGTCGTGGTGGAGACGTTCGTGTCCGCGTTCGTGACCGTGATGGTCACACCGGGCAAGACCGCGCCCGTCGGGTCGGTGACGGTGCCTGTGATCGCGCCGCGAAAATCCTGCGCGGCGACTGGGGTGGGAAGGATCAGGAGTAGAAGGGTGAGCGCCGCACACAGCGAGCCGATTCGTTGCCTCATTGCATCTCCTCCGGGCACTGGCTTAGGTGGATGTGTTATATGACCACTGCAAGCAGCTAGTCAAGTGTTGTATGACCAATATGCACAAATTCGATCGGGTTGCCAAGTCGTTCGCATTCCTTTTTCTCCTGTTCGGAGCCTGTTTTCTCTCGAAGGACGAAATGGAACCGGTTTCAGTGAACAAACGATTGGTCAGACCATTAGCGATGACGCAAAGCCATCAGGAGCATCCAGCCGAGCCTTTCGGAGCGAAAACGGAGGGCGGGATCGATGGTGAGGTGCTGCGCGTCACGACGCTGGCCGCAGACGGTCCGGGATCGCTGCGGCGTGCGCTGCTCGCGGAGGGGCCGCGGCTGGTGGTGTTCGAGGTCGGCGGCGTGATCGATCTCGCGGGACGCACGCTGGTCGTTCGCAATCCGCATCTCACGATCGCGGGGCAGACGGCGCCGGATCCGGGGATCACTCTCATCCGCGGTGGACTGATCGTGGAGACGCACGACGTCGTGATTCAGCATCTCGCGGTGCGGCCCGGCGATGCCGGCCCCGCGGGAATCGAGTGGGCGCCGGACGCGCTGGGCGTGCGCCGCGGTCACGATGTGCTCTTCGAGCATTGCTCGGCCACCTGGGCGGTCGACGAGAACCTCTCGGTCTCGGGGCCGGGTGACGTCGAAAACGTGAGTCTCACGTCGCACGACATCACGCTGCGGCATTGCCTCGTCGCGGAGGCGTTGTCGAAGTCCACGCATCCGAAGGGAGAACATTCGAAGGGCACGCTCGTGCACGACGGCGTGCGCAACGTCCTGATCGAAGGATGTCTCTACGCGCACAACCGCGAGCGCAATCCGCGAGTGAAGGGAGGCGCGACGGCGATCGTGCGCGACTCGGTGATGTACAACTGGGGCTCGGCGTGTGTCGGCGTCGGAGCACGCGGCAATGAAAAGATGCTCACGCCGGCGGAAGTGACGCTCGTCGGGAACGTGGCGATCGCGGGACCGGACACGCGCGGCCGCGTGTTCGTGAAAGGCGTGGACCCGGGCGGGCGCGTGTGGTTGCGCGACAACAGGATCGTGGGTGCTGCGCTCACGGATGATCGCGTCGTCGTCGTGGAGAATGTCTCGACACGCGTGCCGTCGCCGGAACGCGTGCTGCGCTCCGCGGGCTCACGCCCGGCGCGACGCGATCCGATCGACGCGCGGATCGTGCAGTCGGTGATCGACGGCAACGGAAAGATCATCGACAGTCAGGAAGAGGTCGGCGGATATCCGGTGCGTGCGGCGACGTCGCGGGCGCTGGTGGTGCCGAAGGATCGACGTGCGTGGCTGGAGAGGTTGTCGAAGGAGCTCGCGGTGGACGAAAAGCTCGACGTGTGGTGTGGAGTGCGGCAGCGTGAGTACTCGCGCTGCCTTAGCCCCTTGGTAAATCGCAGCTGCCGCTTTCACTGCCGCAGCGTCGAGCTGCTCACCCCGCCCGCGGCAGCTACGCTGCCTCAATCAAAAGCGGCAGCTGGAGTCTCCCGAGAGGATACGGCTGCGCGAGTACTCCGCTGCCGCACTCCATACCGCTCTTAGAAGCGCTCCATCTCCAGACTCGCGAAAATGAACGGTCCGACTCCCTTCGGGTCGTTGCTCCGGATCTTCTCGGTCACGTAGTAGTCGTACGTTCCCGAGCGATAGCGCTCGCCTTTTTCCGGATCGCCGCCGAGGCCTGCGACCTCGCAGACGTGGTGGATGTTCACGACGCCGTCCTTCTCGACCTCGATGAATTCTTTCAACACGCCCGCATAGGCGTGGCGTCCGACGGTCTTGTATTTCTCGTCGATGTAGCCGAGGCGGGAGGCTTTCAGGAGCGCGTAGGTGAACATCACCGACGCCGAGGCCTCGAGGTAATTCCCTTCGCGGCCGGGTTGATCGACGACTTGCCACCAGACGCCGCTCTTCGCGTCCTGCACTTTCGTGATCGCTTCCGAAAGACGCTGCAGGATGCCGATCAGCTCGCGGCGGCGAGGATGCTGGAGCGGGATGAAGTCGAGCGTGTCGACGAGACCCATCGCATACCAGCCCATCGCGCGGCCCCAGAACGCGGGCGAACGTCCGGTTTGCGGATCGGCCCACTTCTGCTGACGGCTCTCGTCCCAGCCGTGGTACAGCAGACCGCTCTTCTCGTCGCGCGCGTGTTTCTCCATCCAGACGTATTGGTTGATCACGTCGTCGAACAGCGCGGGCTCGTCGAACGTCTTCGCGTATTGCGCGAGGAACGGCGCGCCCATGTACAGGCCGTCGAGCCACATCTGATACGGGTACCGCTTCTTGTGCCAGAAGCCGCCTTCTTTCGTGCGCGGATGCTCGCGCATCTGCCGGCGCAGGAGCTCGATGGCCTTGCGGTACTTCTCGTCTTTCGTTTTTTCGTAGAGCAGAAAGAGCGGCTTGCCGGGATTGACGCGGTCGATGTTGTATTCGTCCTTGTTGTACGCGCGGATCGTCCCGTCGGCGTTGACGAAGTGGTCGTAGTACGCGTGCGCGTATTTCCAGTAGCGGTCATCGCCGGTGCGCTGCCAGACCTCGAGCATCGCCTTCAGCACGAGGCCGGGCGTGTACTCCCAGCGCGGCGCCTCGCGCGCGTCGAGCCACAGGGGATCGGGCGTGCGCTTGATGACGGAGTCGGCCATGCGGGAGGACCAGTTGGCGGTTGGCGGTTGGCGGTTGGCGGTTTTTCTAGTCAGCTCTGCGAGCTCTTCCGCCACCATCGCACCAAACAGTGCGCTGCCTTGTTCATTCAGGTGCGTTTTGTCGGGGCCGAGCGCCGCGCGCGTTGACTGTGTGAGCTCGGCAAGGAGCGCTGTGCTCTTTGCGTTGAGATCGATGAGTTGAACGTTCTTCTCTTTCGCCACTTCGCGCGTTGCAGCGGTGTAGTTGCCGAGGTGTGGATCGGTCATGCGGCGCGCAAGTGAGGTGATGAGAATCGGCTTCGCGCCGATCGCGCGCGCTTCGTCGACGTAGCGGGCCATGTTCGCGCGAAACTCTGCGACGCTCGTTTCGCGATCGAGGCCTTTTCCCGGCTCGTCGTTGTGGCCGAACTGCAGCAGGATGTGCGTCGGCTTGCGGCGCAGAACGTCGTTCCAGAGACCTTCGTTGCGATACGACTTCGAGCTGCGGCCACCACGTGCGAGGTTCATGACGGCCGCGCGCTCATTCACGTTTGATTTGAATCCGCGACCCCAACCTTGTTTGTCCGTCACCGTCGAGTCGCCGACGAGCGCGATGCGCGTCGTGCGCGGATCGACGCGAAAGGACCACAACGGGCCGTCGTCGATGCGCCAGTAATAGGTTTTCCCGGGCTCGAGGGGAGCGGTCTGGAACGCCGGCGTCTCGACGGCTGAGCAGGGAGCGTCCTCGCTCCGGGCGGGCGGCGAGGACGCCGCCTGCTCAGCCGGCGGAGACGCCGGCGCTCCACTGAAGTAGACACACTGCTCCCGCGCGTTCCTCGCCGGCGTCCAGCGCAGCGTGACGCCCGCGGGATCCACCCACTGCCATCCGTTCTCCGGACGCGGAATCGCGGCGTGCGGCAACACCGCCGGCAGCGACGCCGGATCCCAACGTCCGCCGAACGTCCATTCCGCGGTGATGTCCTCGTCGCGCGGCGCGCCGCTTGCGGTATGCAGGTTGTCCGCGTACCACGCGTAGTCACCGCCATCGCGATGCGCGTTCGCGTAGTACGTCCGCGGGGCAAGCGTGCTTGCCGGATAGATCGCGCGGTCGGCCATGTTCGACGAGAACGAAACATCAAGCAGATAGAACTGCGCGTCGCGGTGATTGCGGCCGAGGGGGAAGTTCGGGACGCCGTCGAACTTCGAGTGACGAATGACGAACTTCTGGTCGGGGTCTTTACTCCCGTCGTGCCAGATCGCGGCCGAGGAGTTGTGGCCGAAGAAGCGGCTGTTCGTGATGTACGACCAGCCGCGGGGACAGACGAAGTCGACGTGACCCTCGAAATACGAGTCCGTCGCGTACGAGAGTCCGGACTCGCTGTTCCACGGACTGAACGTGTCGCCGCCGTCGGCGATCACGTTCGCATGCAGAACCGCGATGCGATTCGATTGATCCATCGCTCGGATCGCGAACTGATGATCGTGATCGCCGTACCGTCGTCCGTAGTCGTTCAACACCGTCAGGTTCGCGATGACGATGTCCGTCGCGCCGTCGGCGATGTTGATCACCGCGGCGCCGAAGTCGTCGGGATGACTCGCGCGCCAGTTGCGCCGCAGCTCCGCGAACTCGATGCGCGTCTTCTCGCGATCCTCGCCCACGAGCGCGACGTAGCTCTTCGCGATCCTCACCTTCTCGCGATACGTGCCGTTGCGGATGAGGATCGTCTGGTTGTCTTGATTGCTGTTCGGGATGGCGTCGATCGCTTCCTGGATCGTGCGGAAGTCGCCGCTGCCATCCTGCGCAACGATGAGGCTCGCGTTCTCCGCGGGCTCGAACGGCTCGACGCGGAACCAGTCGAAGTCGGCGCGACCGAAAAGGCCGACCTTCGCGCCGATCCAACGTCCCGGACGCGCGACGAACGCGGTGCCCAACGGTTGAAACGCGCCGCCGGTGCTGTAGCTGAAGCGCGCGACGGCTTCCGGCGAGACAGTGACGCGCAGTTGCACCGGACCGCGGATCGCAATGCTGCCGAGGTCCGTCTCCACACCGCCCTCGTCTGCGTTGCGGGCGGTGACGCGTCGGATCGCGTTGCGCTCCACCACAAGGGCGCTGTAATCCATCCCCATGACCACGAGCCCCGCGCGATCTCCTTCTTTCAATGAAGACCCGTCGACCAACGTCGTCGCGACGAACGCGGGAGCGGAGAATTTCTGGAGTAGGAGGTTGGTGGCGTTCCAGAGGTTCTTCTCCGCGGAGCTGAGACGAAGCTTGCCGTTGCGGAGGGAGTACCAGTGCGGTTGCGGATTGCCCTGCCACTGCCACTGCAGTCCCAAGGATGGGGAGTCGAATTCGTCGGAGGTTTGCAGTGATTGGGGGGCCGGCGCCTCGCCGGCCGTACCGCCGGCTCCTAGCCGGCGGGGCGCCGGCGGTACGGCCGCCGGGGCGGCGGCACCCCATTGGTCGCTACCCATCTCCGGCCAGTCGTTCACCCACCTTACCGCTTGCCGATGCACGATCCTTCCGTACGCGCCGCGATCCTGAAAATGCACGAACCAGTCATCGACGAGAGCTCCCTGATGCAATCCGCCCTCGAGCACGACCTTGTCTTCGTACGGTCCGTACACCTGCTTCGAGCGAAGCACCGTCTGCCATCCGCGCTTCACTCCGCCCGCGGGCGCGAAGATGTAGTACCAGTCGTTGCGCTTGTAGAACTTCGGGCCCTCGATCGTCGGATGATGTTCCCGTCCGTCGAACACCATCACCCCGTCGTCGACGACGCGTCGTCCATCCGGCGAAAGACGATTCACATGCAGCACGCCGTTGAAGCCCGCGCGACTCTTCGCCCACGCGTGCACGAGATACAACGATCCGTCGTCATCCCAGAGCGGACACGGATCGATCCATCCCTTCGCCTCCTTCACCAGCGTGAGCGGCTCCCACGGACCTCGCGCCTCGCGCGCGCGCGTCATATAGATTCCACGATCGGGATCGCCGACGTAGATCCAGAACCAGCCGTCGTGATGGCGCAGACTCGGCGCCCACATCCCGTTTCCGTGCTGCGGCCGGTCGAAGTCCGGCGACGGCAAACGACTCACCGCATGACCCACGATCGTCCAGCTCACGAGATCGCGCGAATGCAGGATCGGCAGACCCGGCACGTTCTGAAAGCTCGACGAAACGAGGTAATAGTCTTCGCCGACGCGGACCACGTCCGGATCGGAGTAATCCGCGAAGAGTACGATCGACAGAAGCAACAGAGTGTGCATAAGGTCAGACCAATTTGCCTGAATCCGAAGTATGGCCGCCGCGGAGTCGACTAAATCCTATCGTGCGGTTGCGAAATTGGTCAATCCAAGGTTGACAACTCAGCCGAGGTGTAGAGAATTGGTCAAGCCAATGTCCGACAACAAAAAGAAAGAGGATGCCTCTTCTCTCGAGATCCAGTCCGCCGATCAGGTCGTGCGGCACATCGCGCTGCTGATCGAGGGAGGCAAGCTCGGTCCGGGCGACCGCCTCGTCCCCGAGCGCGAGCTCGCGCAGGAATTGGGCGTCAGCCGTCCCACCGTCCGCGCCGGCTTGCACGCACTCGCCGCGATGGGCGTCACCGAGTCGCGCCAGGGCGCCGGCACGTTCATCACCGGAGGTCCTCCCCGCCTCGGCGCAGGTCCGCTCAGTTTTCTCGCCGCGTTGCACGGTTTCACGCGCGATCAGATTTTCGAAGCACGCAAAGTCCTCGAAGTCGGCGCGGCCGGACTCGCCGCCGAGCGCGGACTCGCCGATCGCCTCGCGCCGATGGCCGAGGAGGTGACGGGGATGTTTGCGACGCTGACGGATCCGCAGACGTTCCTCGTCCACGACGTCCGCTTTCATCGCGCGATCGCCGCCGCTTCGGACAATCCCGTGTTGCTCGCGCTCGTCGAGATGGTCTCGTCGCTCGTGTACGAACAGCGCCGCCGGACCGTCGAGCATGCGATCGATCTCAAGGAATCCGCCGAGATGCATCGCCGCATCTACCAGGCCATTCGCGACCGCGATCCCGAACGCGCGCGCGCGGAAATGTCCAAGCACCTAGAGCTCGCGCGCACCGCGCAAGCGTCGGAACAGCTGGACATGCCCGCGGGCGTGCTTCCCTCGAAAGTGGTGGGCGCGTCTTGAGTGGACAGCCGCTCGCGGGCCGCGTCGCCGTCGTCACCGGCGGCACGTCAGGCATCGGCCTCGCGCTTGTGCGCGGACTGGCCGACGCGGGTGCGGACGTGGTTCCGATGTCGCGCCGCAAGGAACAGGTCGACGCGGCCGCGAGTGAAGTGGAAAGCCGCGGACGCCGCGCCGCGCGCGTGACGGCAGACGTCAGCGATCGCGCGTCGCTCGAAGCAGCGCTCGTGCAGACGCTCGCACAACTGGAGCACGTCGACATCCTCGTCAACTGCGCGGGGATCACCAAGCGGAGGCCAACGCTCGACGTCACCGACGAAGAGTGGGGCGCGATCCTCGAGACCAATCTCACCGGAACGCTGCGCGCGTGTCAGGTCTTCGGCCGGCACATGCTCGAGCGCGGATCGGGACGGATCATCAACATCGCCTCGCTCGCGTCGTTCGTCGGGCTCTTCGAAGTCGCGGCGTACACCGCCAGCAAAGCCGGCGTGGCCGGCCTGACCCGCGCGCTCGCGGTCGAGTGGGGCGGGCACGGAGTGAACGTGAACGCAATCGCGCCGGGCGTCTTTCGCACGGCGCTCAACACGGCGCTGCTCGACGGCACCGAGCGCGGGAAAGAGTTTCTGCTGCGCACGCCGATGGGACGCTTCGGAAAAGTCGAAGAGCTCGCGGGCGCATGCGTGTTCCTCGCGTCGGACGCGTCGAGCTTCGTGAATGGAGAGATCCTCACTGTCGACGGAGGGTTTCTGGCCAGTGGGGTAAATCAATGAGCGATGAACGATGAACGATGAACGATGAACAAAAGCGTCAGCCGCCGAACCCTGCGCTTTTGTTCATCACTCATCGTTCATCGTTCATCGTTCGTACTTGCCAAGGAGGTCTTTTTGAAGATCACGGAAGTTCACGTCCGAGATGTTCGCTTCCCCACTTCGCTCGACATGGACGGATCGGACGCCCTGAACCTCGGCGACTACTCCGCGACCTACGTCACCGTCGTCACCGACTCCGGTCTCACCGGCGACGGCCTGACCTTCACCAACGGCCGCGGCAACGAGATCGTCGTCGCCGCCGTGCGCGCGCTCGAGCATCACGTCGTCGGCCGCCGCCTCTCCGCGATCATCGCCGACTTCCGCGGCTTCTACCGCGACCTCACCGTCGACAAACAGCTCCGCTGGCTCGGACCGGAGAAAGGCATCCTGCACATGGCCACCGGCGCGCTGATCAACGCCGTGTGGGACCTCTGGGCGAAGCGCGAAGGAAAGCCGATGTGGAAGCACCTCGCCGACCTTTCGCCCGAACAGATCGTGAGCGCGATCGACTTCACGTACATCACCGACGTCCTCACACCCGACGAAGCGCTGGAGATTCTCCGCGCGAAACAGGCCGGCCGCGAAGAACGCGAAGCGGAGATGCTTCGCGACGGTTTTCCCGCCTACACCACCTCCACCGGCTGGCTCGGATATCCGGACGAGAAAGTGCGCCGGCTCTGCCGCGAGGCGATCTCCGAAGGCTGGACCGCATTCAAGATGAAAGTGGGACAGAACCTCGAGGACAACCTTCGCCGCGCCGCGCTCATGCGCGAAGAGATCGGCAACAAACGTCATCTGATGATGGACGCGAACCAGTGCTGGGACGTCGATGAGGCAATCCTCCAGATCAAAGAGCTCGCGCAATTCGATCCTCACTGGATCGAAGAGCCGACCAGTCCCGACGACGTCCTCGGCCACGCCGCGATCCAGCGCGCGATCGATCCGATCCGCGTCGCCACCGGCGAAGTCGTGCAGAACCGCGTCATCTTCAAGCAGATGTTGCAGGCGAAGGCCATCCGATTCCTGCAGGTCGACAGTTGCCGCATGGGCGGCGTCAACGAAGTCCTGTCCGTGCTGCTGATGGCCGCGAAGTTCGGCGTGCCGGTCTGCCCGCACGCGGGCGGCGTCGGTCTCTGCGAATACGTGCAGCACCTCTCGATCTTCGACTACATCGCCGTCGGCGGCAGCCTCGAGAACCGCGTCTGCGAGTACGTCGATCACTTGCACGAGCACTTCGTCGATCCGTGCATCGTCCGCGACGCGCGCTATGTCGCGCCGTCGCGGCCGGGGTACAGCATCACCATGAAACCGGAGTCGCTCGCCGCGTACGAGTTCCCCGCGGGACGCGTGTGGCAGAAGTTGAGAGGAGTGGCCTGAAATGACCGCCGAGCCGGTGACCGCTGCTGTCCCGCAGGAAGGTGCCGCCAGGCGCGGAAACGTCCGTTGGACGGTCTGCGCGCTCCTCTTCTTCGCAACGACGATCAACTACGTCGATCGCGCCGTCATGGGACTGCTCGCTCCCACGCTCCGGACGGAGATCGGCTGGACGGACAGCGACTACGGCGTGATCAGCGCCGCATTCACACTCGCGTATGCCATCGGCTTTCTCTTTGCCGGCTGGTTCATCGATCGCGTCGGCACGCGGATCGGATATGCGGTCTTCCTCATCGCGTGGTCTCTCGCCGCCGCAGGACACGCACTCGCGGGAAGTGCATTGGGCTTTACGATCGCCCGCTTCGCTCTCGGCCTCGGCGAGTCGGGGAATTTCCCCGCCGCCATCAAGACCGTCGCGGAATGGTTCCCTCGCAAAGAGCGAGCGTTCGCGACCGGGATCTTCAACGCCGGCTCGAATGTCGGCGCCATCCTCGCCCCGCTCATGGTGCCGTGGATCACTCTCGCGTGGGGCTGGCGCGCGGCGTTCACTGTGACCGGCCTCATGGGGCTCGTCTGGGTCTTCTTCTGGTGGCCGCTCTATCGCAAGCCCGCGGAGCATCCGCGTCTCGGCGCGGCAGAGCGCGCGCACATCGAGAGCGACCCGACGGAGCCGCAGGTCGTCGTCAAATGGCCTGAGCTGCTGCGTCACCGGCAGACCTGGGCATTCGCCGTGGGCAAGTTCCTCACCGACGCGATCTGGTGGTTCTACCTCTTCTGGTTTCCGCTGTTCATGGCCGACCGGTTCGGCTTCGATCTGCGGAAGATCGGCCTGCCGATGATCACGGTGTACCTGGTTGCCGATGTCGGCTCGGTCGGCGGCGGCTGGTTCAGCTCGAATCTGCTCAAACGCGGGTGGTCACCGAATGCGGCACGCAAGACGGCCATGCTCGTCTGCGCGCTTCTGATTCTTCCCGTCGCGATGGCGCCGCGCGTCGAGAACGCGTGGATCGCCGTCTGGCTCGTGGCCGTCGCCGCGGCATCGCATCAGGGTTTCTCGGCGAACATCTTCACCATCACGTCGGACATGTTCCCGAAATCCGCCGTCGGTTCCGTCGTCGGCATCGGTGGTTTTGCAGGAGCGATGGGAGGCTTCTTCATGAACCTCGGTGCCGGCTGGTTCCGCGAGAATCAGGGCAGCTATGCGACGATGTTCACCATCGCCGGGTTCGTTTATCTGATCGCTCTCGCCGCAATTCACACGCTCGCACCTCGCCTCGAGCCGGTGCGTCTTCGCAACGCATCATGAGTACGAGTTGGCAGTTCGCAGTTGACAGTTGGCAGGAGCACACGAACGCACACCTGCCGGCTTCCTCTCCTGTCAACTGCCAACTGCCAACTGCCAACTCGTTATGAAACCTTTCATCGACGACGACTTCCTCCTCGAGACCGACGTCGCGCGCGAGCTCTATCACCGCTTCGTCGCCGATCTCCCGATCATCGACTACCACTGCCACCTGCCGGTCTCCCAGATCGCGATCGATCATCAATTCCGCTCCATCACCGAGATCTGGCTCGAAGGCGATCACTACAAGTGGCGCGCGATGCGCGCGAACGGCGTCGACGAGCGTTTCTGCACGGGCGATGCGAACGACTGGGAGAAATTCGAAGCGTGGGCGCGCACGGTGCCGGCGACGCTGCGCAATCCGCTCTATCACTGGACGCACCTCGAGCTGAAGAAACCGTTCGGGATCGCGTCGCTGCTCAACGCGTCGTCGGCGCGCACGATCTACGACCGCTGCAACGAGAAACTGCGTCAGCCCGAGCTGTCGACCCAAGGACTGCTGCGTCAGTTCAATGTCGCCGTGGTCTGCACGACCGACGATCCCGCGGATGCGCTCGACGATCATCACAAGCTCGCACTACGGCGCGATCCCGATACCCGCGTCGTCCCCACGTGGCGTCCGGACGCGGCGCTCGCGATCGAAGACGTCGACGCATTCAACGCGTGGGTCAATCGTCTCCAGGCTGCGTCCGACACTTCGATCGTGAACTTCACGCAGTTCATGGACGCGCTCGACCGCCGGCACGCGCAGTTCCACGACGCGGGATGCCGCGCGTCCGATCACGGTCTCGAACAGATGTACGCGGACCCGGCCAGCGACGCGGAGGTCGCGAACACGTTCGCGAAGGTGCGCTCGCGCAAGAGCGTGAGCGCCGAGGAGGCGCGCGGGTACAAGGCGGCGCTGCTGCATCTGTTCGCGCTGATGGATCACGCGCGGGGCTGGGTCCAGCAATATCACCTCGGCGCGCTGCGCAATACGAACTCGCGCATGCGGCGGAAGCTCGGCGCGGACTCGGGACTCGACTCGGTCGGAGACTTCGAGCAGGCTCGCCCGCTGGCGCGTTTTCTCGATCGCCTCGATACGACGAGCCATCTCGCAAAGACGATCCTCTACAACCTCAACCCGCGCGACAACGAGTTGTTCGCGACGATGATCGGCAACTTCCAGGACGGCTCGGTGCCGGGAAAGATGCAGTACGGATCGGCGTGGTGGTTCCTCGATCAGAAGGACGGGATGGAGGTGCAGATCCGCGCGCTTTCGAACATGGGCCTCTTCTCGCGCTTCGTGGGGATGGTCACCGACTCGCGCAGCTTCCTCTCGTATTCGCGGCACGAGTACTTCCGCCGCGTGGTCTGCAATCTTCTGGGCAACGACGTCCGCAACGGTCTCGTGCCGGATGACCGCGAGCTGCTGGGGCGCCTCGCTCAGGATGTGTCGTTCTTCAACGCCCGCGAGTACCTCGGCCTCGAGCTGGGGCGCCTCGGCCACGACGTCAAGCGCGCCGCATGATTCTCGATCTCTTCCGTCTCGACGGACACACCGCGATCGTGACCGGCGCCTCGCGCGGCCTCGGCGCGGCGATGGCCGACGCGCTCGAGCAGGCAGGCGCGCGCGTCGTCCGCACTTCGAGCAGCGACGCGGATCTTCGCGACCGCAACGCCGTCGCGTCGCTGCTCGACCGCGCCGGCGACGCCGACATTCTCGTCAACAACGCGGGCATCATCCGCCGCGCCGACCTCGTCGACTACAGCGACGAAGACTGGGACGACGTGATCGAAGTGAACCTGCGCTCCGTGTTCGCGCTCTCGCGCGACTTCGCGCGCCGCCTCGTTGCGCGCAAAGCGAAAGGCCGCATCATCAACATCGCGTCGATGCTCTCGTTTCAGGGCGGCCTCCGCGTCGTCGCCTACACCGCCGCGAAGAGCGGCATCCTCGGCCTCACCCGCGCGCTCGCGAACGAGCTCGCGCCCCTCGGCATCAACGTCAACGCGATCGCCCCCGGCTACATGGCCACGGACAACACGCAGGCACTACGCGACGACCCGCAGCGCAGCCGCGACATCCTCGCAAGAATCCCCGCCGGGCGGTGGGGCACGCCGGAGGATCTCGCAGGCGCGGTCGTGTTCCTCGCGTCACCCGCGTCGGAGTACGTACACGCGACGACGCTCACGGTCGACGGCGGCTGGTTGTCGCGGTAGTGCTATGGAGTGCGGCGGCAACGCCGCCGCTTTCCGATTCGGACCGCCGGCGTCCCGCCGGCTGACGTGCGGGCGTCTCGCCCGCACGCGGCGCACGCGAGACGCGTGCGCGTCAGCCGCCGAGACGGCGGCGGTCCGATGTTTGAGACGGCCCGCACTCCACACGTGCGTTTCATGTTGGTGGCATCATGGATGCCATCCGTCCACGCTGGTCCATCCGCAAGTGGTACCTCGACTGCGTCGCCGAGGACGGCGCGGCCTGGATCGGATATTGGGGCGACGTGCGCTGGGGCTCGTTGCACGTGTCGTTCGTCAGCTCGCTGATTCACGACGGCTCACAAACGACGACGACGACCAATCGCGTGCGCGCGGACGCGGAGCCGCATCGCGACGAGCGCGCGGTTCGCTGGACCGCACCTTCCCTCGGTGTCGACTTCGAGTTGACGCCGCGCGTTCGCGGCGTCGATGCGAAGTTGCATGACGGCGTCGTGTGGCACTGCGTCGCGCCGTCCGGCGACGCGGTCGTGCATTTGCCGAAAGGACGGACGCTGCGCGGGCGCGGGTATGCCGAAGTGCTGGAGATGGCGGTGGCGCCCTGGAGCTTGCCGATGCGGGAGCTGCGGTGGGGACGCGCGATCGGCGAGCAAACTTCGCTGGTGTGGATTCAGTGGAGCGGCGCGAAACCGCTGCAGGTCGCCGTTCACGACGGCGCGCTTGCGGACGCGGTGCACATCGACGACGACGAAGTGCGGCTCGCCGATGGAACGCGCGTGACGATGGCGCAGCACTCGGTGTTGCGCGAGGACAACCTTGCGAACACGCTGAAGCCGCTGCGCGCAATCGCGCCGCTGCTGCCACGGGTGCTCGGCAGTGCTTTCATGGGGGCGATCGAAACGAAGTGGCGCAGCCGCGGGACGATCACGACGCCCGATCGTCCAAACGATGAAGGATGGGTCGTGCATGAGCTCCTCACATTCGCTGCCGATTGAGTCCGCGGCGCCCCGCGTCTTCGGACAGCTCGCGTATGGCGCGCTCTTCGCGATCGTGCTGCCGTTGCTGCTCGCAGCGTGGGCGGTCGCGCTCGACAAGCGCGTCGCGTTGCCAACGATCGGATCGCCGCTCGCAGGCGTTGTGCTCGCGGTTGCAGGTGCGTTGATCTGCGTCGCGGCCGTCGTCGTGTTGCGGGTGACGGGCGGCGGCTGGCCGATGAGTCCCTATCCGCCGCGGAGACTCGTCACGTCCGGCATCTACGCGCTCGTCGCGCATCCGCTGTACCTCGGCAGCGTTCTGATCGCGTTCGGCGCGTCGATGGCTTTCGGCAGCGCGGCCGGGATCTGGATCGTGACGCCGGTGCTCGCGGCGTCGTGTATCGCGTTCGTGTGGGGCAGCGAAGCGGAGCGCACGGAAGCGCTCTTCGGCGCGCGCGCGCGTCCGCTCCTTCATCTCGTCGATTCCACGGAAGCGACACCCGATCTCTCCGATCGAGTCTCCGTGTGCTTCCTCGCGCTGCTGCCGTGGTACCTCGTGTACGAAGCGATCAACCGACTCGGACCGTGGCGCGATGCGATCGGCGTCGCGACCGCATGGGACGCGCGGATCCCCGTGATCGGCTGGACGGAGCCGATCTACTTCCTCGCCTATCCGATCGTAATCCTCGCGCCGTTCGTCGCGAAGAGCCGCCGCGAACTGCGCGAGCTCACGATCCGCGCGTGGATCGCGACGGCCGGATCGGCGCTCTGCTACCTCGTCGTTCCGACGTTCTTCGCGAAGAAGCCCGTACCGCAGACGCTGTTCGCGCCGATGCTGGAGTGGGAGCGCGCGTTCCACGCGCCGAACACGCACCTGCCGGCGTTTCACGTGATCTGGGTGATGCTGACGATGAACGTCTACGCGCGCGCGTTCCCGCGGACGCGCGTGCTGCACTGGCCGATCGTGTTCGCGATCGCGGCGAGCTGTGTGACGACCGGCATGCACGCGATCGTGGACGTGCTCGCGGGATTGCTCCTCGGCTGGATGTTTCTCCGCATCGAGCGCGTTTGGCGCGCGATCGCGCGCGGAGCGGAGTGGCTCGCTCATTCGTGGGCCGAACGGCGCGTCGGCCCGCTGCGCTTCATCAATCACGGCGTGTACGCGGCGATCGCCGTGGCATTCGGAATCGCATTCATCACCGCGCTCGTCGGAGAAACGCATCGCGGCGCGATCGCTCTCGTTGCCGTGGCCGCGATCGTCGGCGCGGCATTGTGGGCGCAGTGGGTCGAAGGCAGCCCGTCGCTGCTACGGCCGTACGGCTACTTCGGCTCGATCCTCGGCGGCGCCGCCGCGGTCGCCGTCACCGGGGGAGGCTTGCGTCTCCTCGCCGCGTTCGTCGTCGCCGCGCCGTTCGTCCAGGCGATCGGCCGACTGCGCTGCATCGTCCAGGGTTGTTGCCACGGACGGCCGACGAGCGGCATCGGCGTGCGCGTGTCGCATCCGAAGTCGCGCATCGTGAAGATGGCGGGACTCGGAGGCGTCGAACTGCACGCGACCGCGGTGTACTCGATCGTTGCCGGTCTCTTCATCGGTGCGTTGCTCGTTCGCCTGTGGATCGCCGGCGCACCTGTCGCATTCATCGCCGGCGCATTTTTCATCCTGTCCAGTCTCGCGCGCTTCGTCGAAGAGCACTACCGCGGCGAGCCGCAGACGCGCGTGCTCGCGGGACTGCGGTTGTATCAGTGGATGTCGATCGCCGGAGTTGTTGCGGGAGCGGTGCTGACTTCGTTGCCGTCCGCACCCGCGCCGGCGATCAGTAGCCTCTCGTGGCCCAGCGTTGCAATCGCGCTCGCCTTCGGCGTCGCCGCGTATTTCGCGTACGGCGTGGACCTGCCCGAATCCAATCGCCGCTTCGCGCGGTTGTCGTGAAGGAATTGGGGGGCCGGCGCCTCGCCGGCCGTACCGCCGCCGCCTCGGCGGCCACCGGCCGGGGGCCGGTGGAACGGCCGGCGAGGGCGCCGGCCCCCCGACGCACGCCACATGTAGGAACTCGCGAAGCCGCGCGTCAGTCCCGCGCGCCGGGCCGTGCGCTGACCCCATCCCGGCGGTAGCATGTATCTCGGATGAGACTCGCCGTTGTGTTGACAAGCCTGCTCGCGATCGGAGCGCAAGCCGAGCCCGTTCCCGGGTGGCTGTCCAAAGTCTCGTTCCACGGATACGTCAACCAGGCCTACGCCGTCAGCGAAGATCATCAGATCTTCGGCATCCCCACCAACGGCACGACCGACTACCGCGATCTCGCGCTGCAGTTCCGCTACGACCAGGATCGCAAGAACAGCGTCGTCGTGCAGTTCCGCCACGAGCGTCTCGGAGAGCTCCGCCGCGATGAAGACGTACAACTCGACTGGGCCTTCTACCAGCACAACTTCTCCGATCGGCTGAGCCTCAAGGCCGGCCGCGTCCCGTTGCCCCTCGGCATCTTCAACGAGGCCGGCGGCGCGGCGACCACCTCTCCTTTTTTCCGGCCGCCTCACGAGTTCTACGACCGGCACTACACGAGCAAGACCGTCGAGGGCGTTCTCACCTCCGTCTCGCTCGGCAAGCCCGGTGGGTGGAGCTTCGACATCGACGGGTACTTCGGCCAGTGGGTGCTGGACCAATGGGAGCGCGAAGAACGCGCCGATGCGAAAAATGCGTGGGGCGGTCAGATCTGGGCCAACACTCCGTGGTCCGGCGTGCGCGTGGGCGGCGGCGTCTATCGCTGCGACGTCGAGCGCACGGCCGGAAACGAGACCGACTATCTGGCACTGCACGCATCCATCGATGCGGACTTCGATCGCTGGCGCCTCGCCACGGAAGTCTTCAGCGGCAACCTCGGAACGTACGGCCGGTACCGCGCCTGGTATGGCCAGGTCGGATTCGACGTGACGCCGCGCATCAGCGTGCATGCCCGCGGAACCGTCGCGCGGATCCAGGTGCCGATCTACGGACACACCTTGAAAGCGCCGATCAGCGACGACCTCGGCCTGGCGGTGAACTACGCCATCCATCCCTCGCTTCTCCTGAAGGTCGAGGGCCACACGAACGAGGGCCTGCTGCGCGACGACGTGCCGAGAAACCTCTATGCCCGCCCCTCGAAGACGCGCTATTGGATCGCCAGCGTCGTCGCCAGTTTCTAGTACCCTGATCGCGGCGTCGCCGAATGCTGGCTCACCTCGCTATCGTCGCGATGATTCTTCTGTCGGCTGCCGATCTTCCGCCAGCCCGGGCGGAGGTCCGCTTCCAGGTTGTCGTCCATCGCTCGAATCCCGTCTCCTCGCTGAGTCGCGCGCAACTCTCCGCGTTGTTCATGCGCAGAACGCGACGCTGGCCCGACGGGACGGACGTGCGTCCGGTCGAGCCGCCGAAGTCGCGCGTGCGCGAGGATTTCTCGCGCGCGATCCACGGGAAGAGCCTCGCCTACGTCACGCGCTACTGGCATCGCGTGATCTTCGCGGGACGCGGCGTTCCTCCCGACGAGCTCGAGTCCGATGCAGCCGTGCTCGAGCTCGTGAAGAACAATCGCGGGGCGATCGGCTACATCGATGCCGGCACGCCGACCGGCGACGACGTCAAAGTCATCGCGGTGACGCCATGAAACCGCTCTCGTTCCGCGCGCGCGTTGCGCTGGCGATGGGCGCACTGATCCTCGTCATCGCCGCGGCGGTCTCCATCTACCTCCCTCAGAAACTCGAAGACGAGGCGATCGCGCTCATCGGACACAAGGCCGACACGCTCGCGGAGCTGACGGCGTTCACCATTCATCCGTCGATTTACTTCAAAGATCGCGCAGCCCTCGAGGAAGCGCTCAGCGGAACGCGGAGAGACAAGGACGTCGCGTACGTCGTCGTCACCGATCCCGCGGGCGCGCGGCTCGCGCAGTTTCATCCTCAGCGCGCGACACCCGAGGCGCTGGCGCGACGCACGCGCGGCGGCGGCGTCTCGCGCGACCGCTCGCTCTACGAAACGATGCTTCCGATCAACGAGCAGGGAAGCGAGCTCGCGCGGCTGTACATCGGCATGTCGCTGGCTCGTCTCAATCGCGAAGTCATGGAAATGCGCGTAGCCATCGGCGCGCTCAGCGCATTCATCCTCGCGGCGGGATTGCTCGCGGTCATCCTGATCAGCAACGTGCTCACTCGCCCGCTACGCGACGTCGCCGCCGGCGCGCAGCGCATCGCCGCGGGCGACCTCGGACATCGCGTCGCCGAGGGACGGGAAGATGAGATCGGGCAACTGGCGACGTCGTTCAACGACATGGCCGCGCGCGTCGCGGAGCGCGACGCGTCGCTGCGCCAGTTGTCGAAACGCATGCTGTCGATTCAGGAACAGGAGCGCGTGCGCATCGCGCGCGAAGTCCACGACGAGCTGGGGCAGGCGCTGACGGCGATGAAGATCGACCTGCAGCAGCTCGGCAGACGTCATCCTCCCGTCGTGGATCCGCTCGTTCCGATCTCGCGTGCGATCGACGAGACCGTCGAGCTCGTGCGCCGCATCGCCACCGATCTCCGTCCCGCGGTCCTCGACGACCTCGGCGTCACGGCGGCGCTCGAACAACAGCTCCGTCGCCTGCGCGAGAACAGCGGGATTCAAACCACGCTGACCGTTTCCGAGGAGCCGGAGCTCGACATGCTCACCGGAGTGACGCTGTATCGCATCGCGCAGGAAGCGCTGGCGAACGTCATCCGTCACGCGGAGGCGTCGGAGGTCGAAGTGTCGCTGTCGATCGTCGATGGCGCGGCCGTGCTCGAGATCAGAGACAATGGCAAAGGCATGAGCCGTGAACAGATCGCCAGCTCGCGATCGCTGGGACTGCTGGGAATGCGCGAACGCGCCGAGTTGCTCGGCGGAATGGTATCGATCGAGGCGCGACCCGGCGAAGGAACGATCGTGAAGGCGACGCTCCCTTTAGGAAAGGACGATCCGAATCGTGCGAGTCCTGTGCGTTGACGACCACGCCATCTTCAGACAAGGCGTGAAGCAGATCCTGGTGCAGTACGACCGGCAGGTGAAAATCGGCGAAGCCGCGACCGCGGAGACGGCCATGCAGCTCGCGCGCGAGTCGCGCTGGGACCTGGTGCTGCTCGATCTCTCCCTCCCCGACCGCAGCGGTCTGCAGGTGCTGACGGACCTCAAGCGCGAGCAACCCGATCTCCCGGTGATCGTGCTGAGCATGCACGCCGACGACGAATACGCCGTCCGCGCGTTGCGCATCGGCGCGTCGGGCTACGTGACGAAGGAGAGCGCGCCGGAGGAGCTCGTCGCGGCGCTGCAGAAGGTCATGCGCGGCGGCCGCTACATGACACCCGCGCTCGCGGAGAAGATCGCGTTCGCGTACGCATCGCCGGGCACGGCGGAAAAGCCGCACCACACGCTCTCCGAGCGCGAGCTCGAGGTGCTGCAGTTCATCGGCGCGGGGAAGAGTCTCAAAGAGATCGCGGCGATGCTGTCGCTCAGCGTGAAGAGCGTGGGAACGTATCGAGCGCGCGTGCTCGAGAAGATGACCATGAGCACGAACGCCGACCTGATCCGGTATGTGATCGAGAACAATCTGCGGCCGTAGACAGCCCCATCTTCACAAACACTGACGCCTCATTTCCAATCCGACCGATGTGTACTTCGCGAGCACGATCCCACATTGTCGGACATGAAACGCATCGTCTATCTCTTCGCAATCGTCTGTGTCACTACGCTCGCGAATGCCGATCACCGAAACAAGAGCTCTCTCAAGGCCAGCCTCGACGGTTTCCACGAAGTTCCGGCGATCTCGAGCACGGGCAGCGGCGAGCTGCGCCTGCGCATCGTCAATGAGAACGCGATCGACTTCGAGCTCGAGTACGAAGGTCTCGAAGGCACGACCACGACCGCATCGCACGTGCACCTCGGACAAACGTCCGTCAACGGCGGCGTGAGCTTCTTCCTCTGCGGAGGCGGAGGACGCCCCGCGTGCACGCCGACAGCCGGCTCGTTCAGCGGCACCGTGACTGCCGCGGACATCCTCGGACCGGCGGGTCAGGGCATCGCCGCCGCGGAGTTCGCGGAAGTGCTGCACGCGCTGCGCTCCGGTGTGACGTACGTGAACGTGCACACGGACAAACATCCGGGAGGCGAGATCCGCGGACAGATCAAGTGATGATCGGAGCGCCGGTCTAGGAGTGCGGTGGCGCGGAGGCGTGGGCGGCAGGGAGCCACCGCTCTGGTACGGCGCACGCTACCAAAGCGGTGGCTTCCCACCGCCCATCCAGCCTCGCCATCGCACTCCTAGATCAAGCTCCGCTGCTACGATGCGGTCCCCATGAAAGCGACCGCGCTTTGTCTTGCGCTATGGGCCGCGGTCCATGCCGCGGCGCAGATCGACACGGCGATCCTCCGCCCGGTCGGATATCACCCCAGCCACGTCGCCTATTACAACGCTCCGTACTTCGCCAACGCTTTGTACCAGGGCGGCGAGTGGTACGCGTTCACCGGCTTTGAGCATGGCACTCCGGTCGACTTCAACGTGCGGCCAATGCAATTCGTCAACGGCTATCCGCAGTTCCTCGAGCCGAATCAAAAACTCCGCGCGGTCCTGTTCGGCTTGAACATCGAGACCGCTTACCGGCCGGCCGCGTGGCCGTCGCGAGGCACGTTGGCCAAGGGACGGATCGTCGTGACCTGGCGGGGCAACGCCGACGTCCGTCTCGCGAACTGCGCGTTCAACGCCGCGGAGTCGAACGGAGGACAGACCGGGCTGATCGACAACGGCCGCCGCGTTTATCTCTGTACTGATCCACTGCGCACGCTCGAAGTTCACGCCATTCAAACGCCGATCACCGATCTGAAGGTGTGGCTGAACTCACTCGAGGGACAACTCTTTCATCCCCAGTTCCTCGAGCGCATCGCCGACGCCGACTGGGGCTTCCTCCGCTTCATGGACTGGGGTGCGACGAACGCCAGCTCGCAGCAGAACTGGAGCGATCGCCGCAAGCCCGCGCACATCTTCATGAACGGCATCATCACGGCGCGCGCGCCGGCCGAGGGCTCCGATCCGAATCGAGAGACCGGCGCGGCGTACGAGCACATGGTCGCGCTCTGCAACGCCACCGGCCGGAACATGTGGATCAACATCCCGCATCTCGCGACCGACGAGTACATCACCAAGCTCGCGCAACTGATTCGCTTCGGCAGCAATGGCTCGGAGCCTTACACGAGCGCGAATCCGAATGCGGAGTTCCCGCCGCTCAACGCGAACTTGAAGGTCTACGTCGAGTTCTCGAACGAGATCTGGTCGAACGGCTTCGCCTTTCCGCAGGGAAACTGGGCGCAGGACCAGGCCGTCGCCGCGGGCCTGGCCGCGAATCAGAACGATTTCGCAGGACGTGCGCGATTCACAGCTCGCAAATTCAGCGACGCGTGGAGAATCTTTCAGACCGTGTTCGGCGGCACGTCGCGGCTCGTCCGCGTTGCCGCGATCTTCACCGCCAACACGACCTACTCGGAATCGTTCCTTCGGGAAATGGGCACGTACGGAAGCGGACTGACACCATCCGTGCGCCCGGACGTCCTCGCCGTCACGACCTACTTCGGCAACGGCATTCAGGACTATGTCGACGACGCGGGCTTCACGACGGGCAAGCTGTTCAACGACGCCTACTGGACGAGCCAGACTTTCGTGAACGATCGAACGACGACGTTCCGGGAGTGGACGCGCCGCATCCTCGCCGGCGACGCAACGACTGGCGCGGGACCCGATGCCACCGCCATCGGCGGAGGTTTCTCCGCGTCCTTACGCGACCTCCCGCAATCCACGCTCGGCTACTCGCTGCCGATCATCGCGTATGAAGGCGGGCCATCGCTCTTCACCGACAACATCGACCAGGACGCGCGGAACGGCGCGGGAGTGCCGACCGACGATCACGTCACGACGTTCATCGAGGCGATGAATCGCGATCCGCGAATCGCCGACGTCTACCGCATCCACCTCGAGATCGCGAAGAGCAAGGGCCTCTGGACGCACACGCCGTACACGGACACCAGCACGTGGGGCCGCTTCGGTCAGTGGGGACATCTCGAAACGCTCGACGCCGATCCCGCCGCCTCGGCGAAGTACGCGTTGATGCGCGAGCACTTCACGACGCACACGAACACGATCCGGCACATCGATGCGCCGCTCGGCGCCGTGCCGTCGATCGCGACGTCCGCGTCATTGCCGGTGGGGATCTATGGACAGTCGTACGCGCAGGACATCATCACGACCGGCGGCAACGGCGCCCGCACGATCGCGGTCATCGGAACGTTTCTCGACCCCGGATTGTCCGTGGGCGCCGCGCCGACCGCGGGGAATCTGCGCATCTCCGGCACGCCGACCGGCAGCGGAAAGAACTTCATCTTCGCGCGCGTACACGATGCGGACGGCGATGCAGCGTGGCGCATCTTCACGCTCGAGACATTCCGCGGACCGGGCACGCTGGTGCAGAGCGATTTCCGCGGAACGAATCCCGCGCAGCACCGGCCATGGACGCAGACCTTCGCGCGCGCGCCGAACGTGACCTGGAGCGGCTGGTCCATCGGCTCGGGAATCGTGCCGCAGAACGGCAACGACGCGTTCTTCTTCAGCGTGAGCGGCACGCAAAGCGATCCCGGCTCGACGCTGGCCGGCGCGATCGCCGATCGCGAGTACCTCACCGCGACCATCACTCCCGCGTCGGGACCGCTCGACCTCCGCGGCGCGGAATTCCGATTCCGCATCCGACGCGTCGGCGATCACTCGCCGCGGGCCTACGCGGTGTTCATCGATTCGAACGAGCTCTATGTCAGCAACGCCGTCGATGCGTTCGACAAGGACGAGCACGAATACGTCGTGACGCTTCCGAGCACCACGGCGTTCTCCGCGATCGCCACGCCGATCGAGCTCCGCATCTACGCATTCGGCGCGAAGTTCGACGGACACGCAACCAGCCTCACGGCGTTCCAGCTCACCGCCGACGTGCCGCGGTCGCGACGGCGCACCGTACGCCACTGAATCTGATGTGGAGTGCGGCAGCGGAGTACTCGCGCTGCCGTATCCCCTCGAACGACTCCAGCTGCCGCTTTCCATTTGCGGCAGCGCAGCTGCCGCGGGGGGAGTACGCCGTTGCCGCACTCCACATCTGTTTGCAGTTTCGTATGGTGCGTGACGCAACTCAGCCGCGGCCAGGGCGTAAATCGAATTCAGGAGAGCGTCCCATGGCCGCCACACCCGAGCCCACCGTGCAATGCCCGTTCTGCGCTGCAGTCGTCACGACGCGAGGTGACTGGCCGTTCGTCTCCTCGATGCTCCTGATTCACTTCGAGAAGTGCGCGCCGACCATGAGAGATTTCGAGCGACGGGATACGAGCGATCGCCTCGCCTCGGCGCACGCCGAATGAGGTGAAGCTCGCCGCACTTGACTCTCGCGCGTCTCTGCTCAAGATTGACGACCATCGGAGGGTCAGCCATGGCGTCATCGTTGGAGCTTGCCGGACGTCTGTCTGCCGTGGTGCAGACGCAGCACGAAGTCCTCGCCGCAATCACCGATCTCGAGAAAGTCATGGCGCTCGTCGTCGATCGCACACCCGAGGTCACGAGCGGGAGTGGGGCGGTGATCGAGATCGTCGACGGAGACCAGCTCGTCTACCGCGCCGCATCAGGCGTTGCGCGAAAGCACCTCGGACTGAGACTCCCGTTCGCGAAAAGCCTCTCCGGGCTCGCGGTCACCGAGAGGTCGATCATGCGATGCGATGACACCGAACACGATCCGCGCGTCGACGGCGAGGCCTGCCGCAGGATCGGGATCCGCTCAATGCTGATCGCTCCGCTGGTCGAGGGCGACGTCGCCGTCGGCGCACTCAAAACGTTTTCGATGAGCCCGAATGCGTTCGGCGATCTCGACCTGTACGCGTTGCAGCTTCTCGCCGGAATGGCCTCGGGCGGTCTGACGCAGGCGCGCACGTTCCGCGAGCTCGAGGCGTCGGAAGCGCGCTACCGATTGCTGTTCGACCAGAACGTCGCCGGCGTCTTCCGCTCCACGCTCGACGGCCGCATCCTGGACTGCAACGACGCACTGGTCCAGTTCCTCGGCTACGACTCGCGCGCCGACCTCCTCGCGCATCCGGCCTGGGACCTCTACCACGATCGATCCACGCGTGAGGAAGTCGTTCAACTCTTGCAGCAGAACCGCGTGATGCTCAACATCCGCGTCGCGCTGAAACGCAAAGACGGAACGTCCATGCTAGGCATCGTGAACGCGAGCCTCGTGCACGGCGAGGGTGACGAGACCAACCTGCTGGGCACGGTCGTCGAGGCGTGAGCCGCACCGTGTGTGACGCCAATTGTCGTGAGCAACCTATCCGGACCGCCGAAGCTGCGGTCCGGACAGGTTGCTGGTTGTTCTAATTGTTTTCGGCCCACATCTCCACAGCATCCACCTTCAGGACCGTGTCGCCCGGCGCCGTGCCCTGGATCCGCGAGATTCTCACGCGGATCGTCTGCCCGGCGTAATACCCGACGTTGTAGTTGTACTGCCCGCTCGGGTTGTCGCCGGGCCAGAAGACGTCCACGTATTCCAGCGGGGCCGATTGAGGCGTGGTGATCACCAGCCGGTAGAACTCCGTTCCCGGCGTTCCGGTGACGCCGCCGAGCCAGACCGACATTTCCGCGAAGTCGTAGCCGGTGGGCACGACGATGTCCTGGTAGACCGCTCCTGTCGTCGGGTTGAGGAGGGCATACCCTCCGCCCGACGTCGTTTTCGTCGCGCCGTTGACGGCCTTCCAGGCCGTACAACCCTGAAGGAACGAGAAGTCCTTGACCAGCGCCTCGCATTGAGCCTGCGGGATGCAGCCCTGGATCGTGCAGGCGTATGCCGATGGCCCGTGAACGAGAACGGCCACGACGATGACGATCGCGATCTTCATGAACAGTGGTGTTGACAGCTTATGCATAGTTTCTCCAAGAATCCTTTCGAAAGTCTGTGTACGTGAGAATGGCGACGGCAGCACGGCAGGCATCACGGAGGGCGGGCGCGGCAAACGTTGAGGCACATGGGTTTCGACTCTTGTGTGGAGACGGCCGATGTGCCCGGTTATTGGTGGGGTACTGAGAATTTGTGCGCGAGCCCGAGAAACAACCCCTCATCCGACTTCGGCACCTTCTCCCCTCACGCGGGGAGAAGGCTCTCGAGGGGAAGTGTGCGTCGAGAGCCTTCTCCCCGCGACGTGAAGGCGTATAGTCTTCTTCGTCCGGAGAGAACGGTGTCGAAAGGTGAAACGGTTCATCGCGAGCTGTTCAAGATCACTGCGCTCCCTCTCTGGGTCCACGATCCCGCCACAGGCCGCTTCCTTGCCGTCAACGATGCCACCACGACGACCTATCAATGGTCGCGCGATGAGCTTCTCGGAACGACGATCGAGACTCTCGTTCCGTCGGCGGCCGATCGGGACACCCTCGACCGAATCACACCTTCCACGTTCGTCGACGGAGGAACGCACCGGCGTAAAGACGGCAGCGTGCTTCGTGTCGAAGTGAGTATTCAGGAGACGGACTACGACGGGCGCCGTGCTCGACTCGTCGTCGCCGTCGATGTCACGGAACGGAAGCGCGCCGAAAACCTGCTCATGAAAAGCGAGCGGCAGCTCGCCGACGCCCAGGAGATCGCGCACGTCGGAAGTTTCGAATGGGAGACCGAGACCGACGTGGTGCGCTGGTCGGATGAGCTCTATCGTATTTACGGCCTGAAGCCGCGCGAGTTCGAAGCCACGTACGCCGCGTTTCTCGAGCGCATTCATCCCGACGATCGCAGCACGGTCGACGCTGCCGTTCGCCGCTCCGTGGAACAGGGTCAGCCCTTCCAGATGGAAGAGAGGATCGTTCGTCCCGATGGCACGATTCGCATGCTCGAAACGCGCGGCCACTTCATCCCGGCGCAACGGCGTCTGGTCGGTGTCTGCCGCGACGTCACGGAGCTGCGCGAAGCCCGGCGCATCGCCGAGGCTGCGCGGGCGGAGGTCCACGACAAGGAAGACGAGCTGCGCGAACTGAGCGAGCGGCTGGCTCGCACCGAGCAGTTTTCGCTGGTGATGGTGACCCTGGTCACCATGGACGGTTACTTCAGCAGAGTTCCGCAATCGCTCTGCAAGCTCCTCGGATACACCGAACAGGAGCTCTTATCGATGGATGTCGAGGAGGTGATTCACCCCGACGACCTCGAAGATGACCGCGTGCATCGCCAGCGCATCGTGCGGCGAGAGGTCAAGTCTCTCGACATCGAGCTCCGTCTCGTGCCCAAGGGAGGCGGCGTGGTCTGGGTGTATCTGAACTGCTCGGCGGTCTATGACTCGAGCGGCCAGCAGACGCACTTCATCGTCTATCTCCGCGACATCACCGAACGGCATCGCGCCGAAGAGCGCATCCGCTATCAGGCATTGCACGACGATCTGACCGACCTGCCCAACCGCGTTCTCTTCAACGACCGCCTCGACCAGGCCATTGCTCATGCGCAGCGCCTGGACACCCGCCTGGCGGTGATCGCGATCGATCTCGACGACTTCAAGTTCGTGAACGACAACTTCGGACACTCCTTCGGCGACATCGTCATTCGTGAAGCGGCGGCGCGGCTGAAAATGACTCTGCGCACCAACGATACGATCGCCCGGATCGGCGGCGACGAGTTCGTCATCATCGTGCAGGATCTGAAAAACGAGCAGCAGGCCTACACGATCGCGAGAAAAGTCCGGGAGATCTTCCGGGATCGCTTCGACGCCGGCACGAGCTCGGTGCACGTGACGAGCTGCGTCGGCATCAGCATCTTCCCGCGTGATGGCCATGACGGCGACACCCTGCTGCGCAGCTCGGAGACCGCGCTGAATCGAGCCAAGGAGATCGGACACGACAACATTCAGCTCTTCGACGAATCGATGAGCGGGCGCTTTCGCGACCGCCTGATGAGGGAGCAGGAGCTTCACCAGGCCATCGAAGCCTCACAACTGCTCTCCTGGTACCAGCCCATTCTGCGCAGCAGCGATTTGAAAATCGTGGCCGTCGAGGCCTTGTGCCGCTGGAACCATCCTCAGCGCGGCATGGTGGGTCCCGATGAGTTCATTCCGTTGGCCGAAGAGACGCGGCTGATCGTCCCGATCGGCGAGTTCGTCCTGCGAACGGCCTGCCTCGACGTGCAGCGCTGGACCGATCACAAACGCGATCTGCGACTCTCGGTGAATCTCTCCGTGCGCCAGTTCCAGGAGATGACCCTGCTCCACACCATCGATTCCATCCTCACCGAGACCTCTTTCGATCCCTCGCGACTGGAGTTCGAAGTGACGGAGAGCGTGGCCATGCAGAACGCCGATTTCACCATGGGTCTGCTGCGCGATCTGCGGCAGCGCAACATCGCCATCGCCATCGACGACTTCGGCGTCGGCCAGTCCTCGCTGATCTATCTTCGTCAGTTTCCGATCAACACGATCAAGATCGACAAGGTGTTCATCAATGACATCCTGACCGACGCGACCGATGCGGCCATCGTCCGCGCCATCATCGGCCTCGCTCACACCCTCGGCCTCTGCGCCACCGCCGAAGGCGTGGAGTCCGAAGAACAAGTGCACATGCTGCAAGACTTCGGTTGCGACCTGCTCCAGGGCTACTACTTCAGCCGTCCCCTTCCGGCCGCGGAGATGGAGAGGTTGTTGTGAGGTCGCCGCAGTGATCACCACTGTCGTCGATCGCCGAGACCCTCTTCGCGAATGCGGTTGACGTCTTTCATCGGCGCGCTCCCGAAGAAGCGGACGTATTCGCGGCTGAACTGGGACGCACTCCCGTAGCCGACGCGGCGGCCCGCGCTGCCCGCATCGAGCATCGACGTCAACATCAACCGTCGCGCTTCCTGCAGCCGGAGCGTTTTCTGGTACTGGAGCGGGCTCATCCCGGTGACCGTTTTGAATTGCCGATGAAACGTCGTGACGCTCATGTTCACCAGAGTCGCCAGCTCTTCGATGTCCAAGGGCTGGTCGAAATGGGCCCGCAGCCACGACACGGCTTTCGCGATTCGCTGCACGCTCGAACCAGCCTGACCGATCCTTGCGACTCGGCTCCCCATGGGACTGCGGAGCACCCGGATCAGAATCTCGTCGCGCACGAGCGGCGCGAGGAGCTCGGCATCCACCGGCTGCGCCATCAGCTCGAGCAACCTCGTCGCCGCGTCTATTACGTGCGCGCCGGCGTCCCCGACATACAGCGAACGAGTGTCTCGCGGCTGCGGCAGGCCGTGCTGAAACACTTTCAGAGCCAGCTCGGCGATCTTCTCCGCATCCAGATCGACCATGAGCAGCAGGAACGGCTCCGAGGAACTGGCCCGCGTGACCCGACCGGCCATGGGGACATCGATCGAGTACACCGCCATCTGCCCCGCTTCATAACCGTAGGTGTCGTCGCCGATCATCACGATCTTTGCGCCCTGCGCAACGATGCACAACGACGATCGCTGCACGTAATGCATCGACTCCTGGTTCGTCCGCGACACCCGGGCGACGTGCACGCCGGGGATGCGGAGCTCGACGGTTCCATCGTATGGGGCCAGAGCGCCGATCAACTTCGCCAGCGTCGCAGTGTCGGAGGACTTTGCTTCGGTCATGATGCTCTCGTCGGTTTCTCTTTCGACTCTCTCACACGGCGACGTGATCCGCTCTCTCGATGACGGCCATGTTGCCTTCGTCGTGGCGCTCGCCGGCGGCCGGCGTGAGGTTGTTCAACCGCTCGATCTGCGCGGCGCTCAGCTCGACGCGGTCGGCGGCGATGTTCTCCTCGACACGCGCGACCCGCTTCGTGCCGGGAATCGGCGCGATGTCGTCGCCCTGCGCGAGCAGCCAGGCCAGAGCCACCTGCGCCAGTGTCGCACGCGCCTCGGCGGCAATTGCCCTGACTTCGTCGACGATGCGCAGGTTGCGCCGGAGATTCTCTCCGGTGAAGCGAGGGTTGGTCTTGCGCCAGTCGTCGGCGGACAGCTCGTCGTTCGAGCGGATCGTGCCGGTAAGAAAACCGTGGCCGAGCGGCGAGTAAGGGACGAAGCCGATGCCCAGCTCGCGCAGGAGCGGCAGCAATTCGGCTTCGGGGTCACGCGTCCACAGCGAGTATTCAGTCTGCAGCGCGGCGACCGGATGCACCGCGTGAGCGCGCCGGATCGTGTCCGGGCCCGCCTCGGACAGACCAATGAATCGGACCTTGCCCTCGGCGACCATTGTGGCCAGAGCGCCGACAGTATCTTCAATGGGCGTTTTCGGGTCGACGCGGTGCTGGTAGTACAGATCGATGTGGTCGGTGCCGAGCCGCTTCAGCGAGCCCTCGACCGCGGCGCGCACGTTGGCCGGACTGCTGTCGATGACGCCGGGGCCGCCGCCGAAGTGCGAGACGATGCCGAACTTCGTCGCCAGCACGACCTGGTCGCGGCGTTCCTTGATGGCCCGGCCGACCAGTTCCTCGTTGCTGTAAGGACCATAGATCTCGGCAGTGTCGATGTGCGTGACACCCAGGTCGAGAGCGCGGTGAATGGTGCGGATGGATTCGGCGTCGCTGCCCGCGCCGATGTTGTAGTAACCGGACATCGACATAGCGCCGAGTCCTATACGGGAGACGTCGAGTCCGCCGATCGAAATATGCTTCATGGATGTTCCTCCGTTCATCGGCAAGGAACATAAAGCCACGGCGCCTGGAGTCGTTGACCGATCCTTCCCATGTTTTGCACGATCCTGCCGAGCGTGCCAAAAAGGGGGACCGCGTTACTTCGATTTGGTCGATAACACCGGCCGCGTTCCGCGGAACGTGAGGGTCTCGCCGGGCTTCATCTCGTGGAAGTTGATCTTCAACTTCTTCAGCGCAGCGGCGAAGCCATCCGCGGTTTGCGTCATTCCCGGGGACGTGGCGAAGTGATGCGGCACGGCGAGTTTTGCGCGCACCGATTGCGCGGCTTTCGCCGCCATCTTCGGCTCCATGCCGTAATGCCCGCCGATGTTGAGCAGCGCGAGGTCGATCGCGTAAGTCTCGCCGATCGTCTCCATGTCCTTGAAATACGCGGTATCGCCGGAGTGGTAGATCGTCGGTCCGTTCTTGACGATCACCACGAAGCCGGCGGGATTGCCGCCATAGGCCCGTTCGGGCTCGTTGGCACCCGCGTTGGGATTGAAGACGCTGCTCGAATGCACGGCCGAGGTCATGGCGACCGTCACTTCGCCGCCGGCGATTTCGATCTCGCCGCCGATGCCCATGATCGCGTCGGTCTGCGCCTGCTCTTTCGGGAAGCCGACGAGCTTCACCAAATTCGCGGCCAGCTCCGGATTGCAGATCAGCACTGCCCCCGTCTTTTGCGCGATCTCGACTGCATCGCCGAGGTGATCGCGATGTCCATGGGTGAGCAGGATGTAATCGGCCTTCGCGATGCTCGCCAAAGCATCCTTGCCGCCTTGCGCGTCAGGATTCACCGGGTTCCTGATCCACGGATCGATCAGCAGAACCTTTCCGTTCGGAGTCGTGATGGAAAAGGCGGCATGTCCGAACCACTTGATCTTCGTTTCCTGCGCGGCAGCGGGCAACGTCAGGGCCAATACCACCAAGAGGATCAGTCTCTTCATCGCGTTCTCCGAGGGGCGTAGCAGAACACAATGGGAGTGCTCAGCGCGAGAACAACCCCTCATCCGCCTTCGGCACCTTCTCCCCTCACGAGGGGAGAAGGCTCTCGAAGTGCACTTTCCCCTCGAGAGCCTTCTCGTAAGCGGGTCGTAAGCGCCCACCGCGATGATGCGCGCCACTCGTTTCACATGGGAGGTTCAGATTGCTCTCGTTTTCTCGCACATTCACCGTGATCCTCGGACTCATTCTGCTCGTCGGCTCCGGCAGTGCGGCCGCGCAAGGGCGTCGGCGCACGATCCGATCGGCCCCGACGCCTCAGGTCACGACGTTCGACCTCATCGATCGCGCAGCGTCCGAGGGTCGGATCTCGTCCGATCAGGCGATGCTCTACAAGGTGTTCGCGATCTACGACGATCCGCGGCTGCCGCAGGAGATGAGCGGCGACGACAGCGACATGACCGACTCGACGTTCATGTCCGAGGTGGCGGGAAAATACGCAACGCTGCCGGTTGATGTGCAGCAGCAGGTCGCTCCGTTCCTCATTCCTCCCTTTCATCAGAACAGCTGGTGGGAGCTGCGGCAGCAGGCGAAGACGCATTTGTACGAAACGAACGGCCTCACCACCTTCGGCTTCGGCATCGAACGGCCGTGTACCGATTGCCCGCTCAGCTTCGACTGGGAATTCGTTCCGACCGCCAACGGCAAAGTGAAAATCTGGTACTACGGCAGCGATGTGCAGGCCGAGGCAACGGCGAAGGATTTCGCGTTCGAGATCGACCAGCGAATCTGGCCGAAGCTGAAGGCATTGATGGGACGCGAGCCGCTGCCGGACGACGGCGACGGATGGCTCGGAAGCTCCCTCGGCGGCGACTCGAGGCTGGACATCGCTCTGGTCGACATTCCCCGCAGCATCACGACGGGACGCTTCGGCGAAGGATGCCATGGCGCCGCGTGGACGTACATCCAGTTCAACAAAGCGAAGCCGCGCGAAGAGCTCGCACACGAGCTGATGCATTCCTTTCAGTACGCGTTCAACGTGAAAGTGCGCGGCGGCGACTGCACCGGAGAGGGCGAATACCGCTGGCTGATGGAGTCGACGGCGGAATGGGTGAAAGACTACGTCTATCCCGGTTCCACGTCGCCGCACAACGAGCATTGGGCCGCCAAGCACTTCCTCCAGGCTCCGGAAGAACCTCTCAACCTCCGCCACGACCCGCATTGGTACGGCGCGTATCTGCTGCCGTTCTTTCTCGCACGCGTGAAAGGACAGACGAACATCGTCGGACAGATCTGGGCAAATACCGAGGGTGTGGCCAGTCTGAAGGCCGTTGAGCAGGCGCTCCAGCCGCAGGGCGGATTTGAAAAAGTGTGGCCGCAATTCGTGCTCCGCAACTGGAACGACGATCCGGTCGACGAATACAAGAAACTCGACCAGATGAAAGATCGCCCGAAAGAGCATGGCGATACTTTGCTCAATGGCGCGGTCGACAAATATGCGACATTGAATGTCGAACTGCCGCATCTCTCTTCGTCGTACAAGCACTTCGTCTTCAATGACAACGTAAACTCATTCGCGTTCCTCAATGGCCTGACCTTCAAGATCTCCACCGAGCCGCGCGTGCTGCTCAATACGTGGGACCTCGGCGATCAATACAAGTGGGAGCCCGTTCCGGCCGAGCAGAAGCGTCATGCATCGGTTCAGGCGATCCTCAAGCGCAACGGCAAGTGGGAAGAGCCGCAGGACTGGACGAACGTCCCCTACAAAGCGTTCTGCCGTCAGAAGCCGGACGAGAAGATCGAAGAGATCGTGCTGATCTTCGCGAACAGCAGCATCGACGAGAACTACGTTCTGAAGCCCGCGGGCCAGCCGCCGCTGCTGATCGTCACGGACATGGGTTGCCGCTGGGAGGGCATGCTCGACTGGGATTCGAGCGGCGTGACGAAGGCGGGTTATGGAGACCTCGACCTGCAATACCACAACACCTGGGAACCGCGCGACGCGATGGAGCCGATCGCGCACTTCCTCGGCTACTACTACGATGTGAACGGCTACGCTTCCTGGAGCGTCAGCGGCTCAGTCGGCCCGTGCTCGACGGGCAAGAGCGTTCCCAATGCTCCGATCCGCACGGACCTGGTCACGTTCTCGATGAACTTCGCTCCGAAAGGAAGCAAGGGCTATCGTAAGGGATACTTCCAACTGGTTCTGACGGCGCCGGCGCACTACGAGCTCCACTGCCCGCCCGGCGACATCCCGGTCGACGCGAACTTCATCTTCTTCCCCTCGATCTCTTTCGACCCGCTGATGTACCTCAACGCCGTTCCCGGAGGAGGCCTCGTCGGCGACAAGACGAATCCGCTGGGGACGTGGAAGTGGAATTACAAAACGAAGAAGTAGACCGCGCTGTTTGTGAAGCGGTGGGCTTCAGCCCGCCGCTTCACCTTCTCCTCGGCTGCTGCTCCTCCCACTTCTGAAACACTTCGATGTGCGGCTCGTGGCGAAAGAGCTTGGATCCCGGATCGATCGTGAACGTCGCATCCGGTGCCATCGCGATCTGTCCGCGACCGTCGGTCATCGGAAGCGTCTGCACCACATCACCGACACGAACGTCGACCGGCACGGG